>Ga0081539_10000679_pt1 | contig 68172 bp, 42 predicted proteins | sample TabmetS4T2R2_FD_71023 | JGI IMG/M metagenome (GOLD analysis project Ga0081539, IMG submission 71023) | Tabebuia heterophylla rhizosphere microbial communities from the University of Puerto Rico - S4T2R2 | ecosystem: Host-associated > Plants > Roots > Rhizosphere ...
TGTGAGTTCTCTAAATTCTGTCGCTTTTTTTCTCTAAATTCTGTCACCCTTGGTTGAGGGCGATTAGCTGGCTTTCGCGCGCCGGGTGGAGCCTTCCTCCTCGGTTAGGTGACGGGTGCGATAGGAGCGACCGCGCAGCGCGAAGTGCGCGCCTCGCTCCAGCAGGCGATCCAGGATGGCTTCCGCGAGGTCGCCATCATGCACGACGTCGCCTAACGCCGCCAGCGGTTTGTTCGTGGTGAGCAGCATCGGTCGGCGCTGGAGATATCGCTCGTTGATCACGCGATAGAGGACATTGGCCGCGTCGGCGGCGTGGGAGAGGTAGCCCAGCTCGTCGATGATCAAGACGTGCGGGTGGAGATACGGTGCGAGCGCCGCCTCGAGGCGGCCCTTGGTGGCCGCGCGCGACAGCTCGCCGATCAGCGCATCCGCCCCGACGAAACGCGCCTCGTAGCCGTGCTGGATGGCGCGGTAGGCGATCGCGATGCAAAGGTGCGATTTCCCCGTGCCGCTCGGACCGGAGAAAATCGCGTTCTTCCCCTCGGTCACGAGCTCCGGCCCCAGGTAGCTCCCGAGCATCTGCAACTTGAGCGCGGTCTGGAAAGTGAAGTTGAAGTCGTCGATGGTCCGCAGGAACGGGAAGCGCGCTTTGCGGACCGCTCGCGTGAGCCGTGTCTCCGCGCGATGCGCGATCTCTTCGGCGACCAGGGTTTCGAGATAGGTGCGGTAGCTCATGCCGTCTGCTTCCGCACGCATGGCGAGATCGCCGTACAGCCGGCGCACCGTGGGCAGATGTAGGCGGCGGAGCATCCCGTCGAGATCATGGACGGGCAGCGGTGGACCACTCGGGGCGCGCCGGCGTCGCCGTTTGTTGGTGAGGCGCGTCATGAGACCGCCTCCGTCGTCACGATTCCCAAGCGCGCAGCGAACTGCACGACGTACTCCGCGCCGATGAGCCGCTGAAAGAGTGCGCGCTGCAGCACGAGGCGGAAGCGCTCATCGCCCAGTTCTTCCAGGAGCGCGAACAGGCGGTCGACATCGCCCTTCCAAGTGTGCGGCCGCTGATGAATCAGCTCCGTGAGATACCCTTCACCGACGGGGCCGAGCTCGAGGATCCGCTCGCGCATGAAGTACAGGCGCTTCCGCGCCCCAGCGACGGCCGCGAGTTGCTCGGCGCGCTGGCCCGGCAGGTAGCTCACCGTCCCGTGGCTTGGAAACCGCGGATGCACCGCCTCGTGCTTGCTGCCGGCGGTCACGATCTTCACCCGGTCCGGATAGAGCCACAGCGTCGCCGGGATACCGCACGCGCCCGCCGGCATCGCGTAGCGGATGCCCTGATGCGTGACCATCGCCGTCGGGCCCACCGTGACGGGAAACCGCAGGCCGTACTCGCTGGGTGGGATCGCGACCGGCTTCATACGCGCCTGCTCCGCCGCGAGGCGCACGGTGGGAATCTCCTTCGTGGCCCGATTCGGGCGCGTGGTGTTCACCTCGACGAGCCACTCCGCCAGCTGCTGCGGGAGATCGCTCGTGACGTCGGCGAAGCGGCGCGCGCGGAAAAAGGCCCGCTTCACGAACCCCACCAGATTCTCGACCGCGCCCTTCTGCTGCGGCTGCCGCGGCGTGCACAGCTCGATCGTGAACCCATAGTCGATCGCCGCGGCCGCCAACGTCGAGTGCCACACGGGCCGGCCTTCCTCGTGCCGGATTACGACCGTCTTGGGATTGTCGAACACCACCCGGAGCGGCACGCCGCCGCTCGCCGCAAAGCTGGCGAGCAGGCTTCGAATCAACGCCTCGACCTGCTCATTGGGTACCAGCACGACGTGAATCCACCGCGAATACTTCAACCGATACGCGGCGAAGTGCACGGTCTGGCGCGTCCCGTCCATGAGGCGCACGCTGACTTCCCCGAAATCGAACTGGGCGAACTCGCCCGCGATCCCCTCGAAGCGCACCTGCAGCTCCGTCGGAATCGTCGCCCGCACGCTCGCGAGCACGCGATACACGGTGCTCAAGCCCAGCGGCGAGCCCTCCAGCTTCAGCAGCCGCCAGATCTCTCCCGGCGGCCGCTCCCGATCTTCGAGCACCAGCGCCTGGATGCGCGCACGCATCCCCTCGGTTACCCGCGGGCGACCCACCTGGCGCGCGCTCCGCGCCGTCCTATCGTCGCCGGTTTCCACCGCGCCCTCACGCACAATCCGCCGGACGGTCCGGATGGAAACGCCGAACTGCTTGGCGATCTCACGCGCCGTCACATTGGCGCGCACCAACTCCTGCACGGCATGACGATCGAGCATCCTGAGCATCCTCCTCGTGCCTCCAGTGCCGCGGGACAAGACGTCCCGCCGTGGAGGCCGCAATCAAATACGGAGGCCCTCAGGGGTGACAGAATTTAGAGAAACTGGGTGACATCTTTTAGAGAACGCACACACGCCGCTCGATCCGAGACCGTTTCAGCAAGTTGTACATCTGATCAGTGCGGGCATATCGGACGTCGTGCTCGCGGGCTTCGATGATCACCCCGGAAGGATTCAGCGTCTCGTCGAAGGCGTTCAGGGACGAGATATGCACGCGGCACTCATCGCTGCCCTCGAGCCGGAATTGGCTCGCGTTCCGCCAGCGCTCCAGCGAGCCGTGCGGAACATGTTTAGCTACCCATCGAGGTATCGCGTCGCCGACGACCTTGCCTTGGCAGCGGGAATGAGCCGACGCGCGCTATTCCGGCATCTGAAGCGCGCTGGTTTCGTGTCGCCGCGCCGCCTCGTCGCGAGTGGTCGCGTCGCTCGAGCGTTTCAGCTGCTGGCGCAGGATGCGTCGGCGCGTAACGTCGCGACGCAACTCGGCTACCGATCCGTGGATCAACTGTCACAACACCTGCGTGAGCTCGTTGGATGCACGGCCAGCGACATCACTGTTCGAATGTCGGAGCATGCGTTCGTCAGCGCTATCCGAACTGCACTTGTTGCTCACAGACAGATATGAATGAGCTGACATCTGCGATCGACGCTCTCCACGGTTCCTTCGATGGAGCTGGTCCTTGGGCGCACACCGGGAAGGCATCGAGTCACGTTGCCTTTTTCGATGAGATTCGTTTACGCGCGCGACGTAGCGAGCAATGGCACAGTGTCGCAGCAGGGCTTGTGGTACTTCGCCTGGTGGACGCGGTGGCCGCTGGCGAGTCAGTGCATCAATGGGGGTGGAGCGGCGCGCAACGACTCGTCAAGCAAGCTCACTTCGAACGGAAGGAACGCGCGACTCTCGCTCGGCTGCTCGAGATGACGACGCGCGTGAGAGGACGAAATATCTCTCCGTGTTTGCCGTCGTTACTTCGGTATGCCCGCGTTTTGGAGCTGGATAGCGCCCTGCGTCTCGCCGTTGATGTCTATGACACGGTGCTGCGCCTGTCCCGCGCGGCATCGCACGATACGATCGTGCACTGCCATCTGCGCCTCGGCTTCTGTTACGGCGCCTTGAGCGCTTTCGATGAAGCGGACCGTGCATATGCTCTGGCGCGAGCGATTGCGCTGTCCTGCGGTGACCGCATCGGTGCGCTCGAGGCCGAAGTCGGTATCGGCGAAACGGCGTTGATGCGCGGCAACATACCGCTGGGCGAAGAGATTGTCATGAGTGTGCTCCGACGCGCGCGGGGACGGAAGTCCAATAGCCTTCGTGCTCGTGCGCTGCATGTGTCGGCCGCGATCGCGGCTCTTCGCGGAGACTTCTCGTTGGCCATACAGCGATCGATCGCATCGCTGCGGTTGACGCGTTCGCTTAGGAAGCGAAACCGAACACTCGGGAATCTCGCCGCGTATTATCTGGATCTGGGATATCATGATCGGGCAGAGTTGTTGTATGGGTCGCTCGCATCCAATCGCGATCGGAGCGTCCGGTGGCTCGCCCGACTCAATCTGCTTCAGATAGCATCAACAGTCGGGGAGAGGAGTGCTTTCGAGAGACATGCGCGCATACTCGCGCGCGACACGCTGACTCCCGAAGCGACCGTAGCCTATCACATCCAAATGGGCGAGGGCTTCGCTCGGTTTCATGATCGCCGTTCGGCTCGTTCGCATCTCTCGAAGGCGCGAGCACTTGCCGTCGAGCATGGGCTTCATCGTTATGCGTTTCTGGCCGAAGCCGCACTGCAATCGCTTGACAATCCGCGAGTGATGCACCACGGCCGCCGACCCCCCGCGCATACACCTGCGCCGCGCCAACCCGGCCTCCTTTCCAGAAGCACTCGCTAATCAAGCCCGCGTCTGCCACTGCGCGGGGTGTTTTCTCTCTTCTATGTTGGCCTGCTTGAGCGTTAGCACGCGTTCATATCCTGGCGTGACAAGTGATCTCGGTCACGTGGATTTGTGGAAAATGTCAGAAATCGCCGCAATGAATGTCACAAAACGCTACTTGTCGCCGAGCGCGCTCGACTGATCTTAGGGTCGACTTATCACGAGCGCGGTGCTCGTGTGTCGTGGAGGAATGCGCGTGCTGGAATTCGAGCCGAAGTTGCGGCATCTGGCGTTCTTCGAGGAGTTGGCTTCTCTCGACGAGTCAGATCCGGCGTGGAACGCCGCCACGGCGGGACTTGTCGTTTTGCGTCTCGTGGACGCGTGGCTCGAGAATGGTCCGAACACGTCGCTCGACGACGATTGGCCCATTCGCAGCGTACGTACTGCAATCGACGAAGTTCACGTGGGCGCCACGTTGCGCGCACTACTGGGTCGCGTCGTCGATGCCCTGGAGGAGCGCAAACCCGATATCCACGTCGTCGTCACGCCGCTTATGGCATACGGGCAGGCACTCGAATACGACGCCAAATGGACGCTTGCGGCCGACGTGTATACTACCGTTCTCGCCCATCTGCACCCAATCGAAGACAGCGACGCGAGTATCGCCGCTCATCTGCGGCTCGGGTCATGCTATCGAAATCTTCAGTTGATCGATCAAGCCTCGAAGACCTACGCTTGCGTGGCGGAGATCGCCGGCGCTGTGGGCGATATGGTTGGCATTCTTCGCGGGCGTATCGGCGAAGCGCAGATCGCGTGGTTGCGTGGCAACCTGCCACAGGCTGGCGCCATTCTGGACGATACGATCGCGAAGGCTGCTAGCGATGACATGAAGGACGTTCGATCTCGTGCTTTGCATGATCGATCCAGCGTGGCGAATATCACTGGACAATACGAGCTCGGCGTTCGGCTCGCCTATGAAGCACTGGGATGTTGCCAAAACCCGACCGAACGGGACCGCATCCTCACGAATATCGCCAACTCGTTTGTCTATCTTGGCGTCCTCAGTGCCGCGCGCGACGCTTACCTCGTCCTTTCGGCGACAGCCCAGGAACAGTACACGCGGTGGGTCGCGACGTTGAACCTGCTCGATGTCGCGGCGCAAAGCGGGGCCGAGACGCTGTTCGAGCAGTACCGCCGTCAGCTTCGCAATGAACAACTACCGCCATTTTTCGCGACAGCTTTCGAGCTGACGCTCGGGACGGGATACCGCCGGTTCGGCGATCTGGCGAAGGCTCGGCCACATTTGCAGCGCGCGGTCGCCATGGCCGGTGAACATGGCCTCAATCAGTTCCTCTTCGAGGCCGAGGAAGCGCTTTACCAGCTGGAAACGCACACGCCACCCCGCTCGGTGCAGCGCGACATGCCGCACGACATCGAAGAGGTGGCGCGAGCGATGAGAGACTTACGCGAATCGGCTGGTGTGACGTGATCCTTTTGAAGCTTTGCCAATCACGGGCACCTTTCACCAGACATCGTGTTGATGATCGTGCCATCAGGGCACGTGAAAGTTTCGCTCTTCGGCGCAGTTACATCGGCACAAGCAGCAACAACAGCGGAGGCAACAACTAAGACGGTGTAGGTAAGAATGCGGCGAGTCATAGGTCCGGCTCTCCAGATTTTGGTCGGGTTTTCTTGGCGGGAAACCGCGCTGAATCTGGGGTCGCCGGAAGGACCGTAAACCGGCATTTTGTGACACGATTGTGCCGATTTATGACATCCGATCCGGCCCCACGTGGACGTCGCCGCTTATCTGCCCCGCCAGCTCCAAGAGCATCTCAAAATTGTTTTAGGCCCGCAACACTCGCTCATCGCCGCCGGAGGCTGGGAAGCGCTGCGGACCGCCGTCCTACAGCACGTCACGGACGTCATCGTCGTTGATCCCGTCGCCGACGGCTCGCTGCGCGTCGACGTGATCGAAGACCTGCATCGGCAGCTCCCCTCGGTGCCGATCGTGATCTACACGACGCTCTCCGCCGTCTCGATGCGCGCCATTCACAGTCTTGGCCGCCTCGGACTGGAGCACGTGGTGCTCAGCAGGTTCGACGACGAGCGAAGACGCTTCCTCGAGCTCCTGGAACGCGTCCCGGGACAGACGCTCAGCGACCAGATGCTGCGGTTGCTGGCGCCCGAGCTCGCGAAGATGCCCGTGACGATGGTGCGAGCCGTCGAGCAGCTGTATCGCTCGCCGTCGCGCTTCCGGAATACACAGGACCTCTCCGCGGCAGCGGGCACGATCCTCCGGACGCTGTATCGCCAGCTCGAGATCGCGGGCATCCACTCGCCGCGGCTCCTGGTGGCCTCCGCCCGACTGCTGCGAGCGTATTCGCTGCTGCGGGATCCCGGACGGCAGATCAAGGAAGTGGCGGCGAAGGTCGGCTACCACTCGCAGTACCAGCTCACGCAACACATGCGCACCCTCACGGGGCACACTCCGCGGACGGTGCGCACACACATAGAACCTGAGCAGTTCGTGACACTGTTGGTGCAGGGCGTACGACATCCAACGCAATCCAGACGAGTACACGGGCGAAGCCGCGCGTGACTCACAACCGAGGTGGTTTATGGTCGGACAACTGACCCACGTACTTCTGGTCGACGACGAGCCCGCGATCTGCAAGGCGCTGGCGCTCGCGCTGTCGCGCGCGGGCTTCCGAGTCTCGACCGCGCTGTCAGGCGAGACGGCGATGTCAATTGTCCGCGGGGAGCACGTGGACGTCCTGATCGTGGACCTGCGGATCCCCGACATGCGCGGTGACGCGCTGTTCGAGCTCGCCGCCGCGATTCAACCGCATCTGCGCTCGCGCACGCTGTTCACCACAGGTGACATCACCGAGCGCGCCCAGGAGCTGATCGAAGCCTGCCGGTGTCCGCTGCTGCGCAAGCCCTTCGACCTCAAGGATCTGATCGACTGGGTGCGCGGCGTTCAGCCGATGGAGAAGGGGCAGAGCGCGTAACGACGCCCCCAGGGGGACGCCGGGCCGTTCTTCCGCAAGGAAGAGCGGCCTTTGTTTTTTCTAAGACTCGTGTCGCGTTTGTCGCAGCGATGTCGCGCGACACGATGCGATAAACGCGACTTCAGCGCCCTCGGCTGAGACGTAAGTCTGCATGCGACGCCGACTTGGCGCCGCGATCGCCGAGGTACGCCCGGTGCCCTAGCGCCTCCCGAGCGCGCGAGCCCCTCTCGCGCCCAGCCCCATTCCTCCTCGGGAGTCCGCTCGATGTCACTTCGCCACCTGCTCGTCGCGTTGCTGTGTTTCGTCCCCGCCCGGCTCTGGGCGCAATGGGCGCAAGTCACCATCAACTCACCCAGCAATGGGATGACCTTCGCGACGGCAAACGCACAGGTGCTCTTCGACGCCTGCTCGACAGTCCAGCCAACTTCGGTCCAGGTCGTCGCGCATGGCGTTGGTTTCAGTGCATCACAGGTCGCGCTCGGGCAGGCCTGTATCGATTGGCCGGTGCGCAAGCGCTACAGCGCGACCGTCACGCTCGTGAGCGGAGCGAACACCGTCCGTGCCGAAGTATGTCACTCTACCCAAAGCCCGGGGTGCGTGTCGCACACCATCACGATCTACTACGAACCAGGTCAACCATACGCGATGGCGCTGAATCGCACGGCGAACTCGGTGTCGGTAAAGGACGGGCAGAGCGGGTCCTATCAATTCAATCTCGTGAACACCGGCTACCTCGGAGGCACGGCGTGGATCGGCGGACCGCAATGCGTGGGCGGGGTGTTCAACGCGTGCTCGCAGGATCCGGCTGCGGGGACCACGGTCCGGCTCGAGCCCGGGCAGACGCAACCGGTCGTCGTGTCCTATACCGCGTCCTCTCCGGGTGCCGGGCAGCTGTACGTCGGCGCGTATTACCTGGACGACGTAAACGTCGGTGCCGGGCAGATGGTCGATGTCACCGTCAACCCCCGGGCGTACGCGATGGCGCTGAACCGAACGACCGGTCCGGTGTCCATCCGGCAGGACCATAGCGGCAGCTACACGTTCACGCTCGTGAATACCGGCGACTTCGCCGGCAATGCCTGGGTCGGGTCCCAGTGCACGAACATCTTCTCGGCGTGCGCGCAGAGTCCGGCCTTCGGGAGCTACGTCTACCTGACGCCAGGCCAGTCCGCGCCGATCACCGTGACGTTCACCGGGTCGGTTGTCGGCTCCGACTACGTGTGGACGAATGCGTATTACGCCGAGAACGTGAACGTCGGCGCGGGCAACAACCAGAGCGTGAGCGTCACGCCCAAGATCTACAGTATGACGGTCAACCGGACGACGGGGCCGGTGGACCTGTTCGTCGGGGGCAGCGCGAGCTACACCTTCACGCTCGCCAACGACGGCGATTTTGCCGGGAATGCCTGGGTCGGCTCGCAGTGCACGAACATTTTCTCGTCGTGCGCGCAGAGTCCGGCCTTCGGCAGCTACGTGTATCTCGCGCCAGGCCAGTCCGCGCCGATCACCGTGACGTTCACCGGCTCGGTCGTCGGCTCCGATTACGTGTGGACGAATGCGTATTACGCGGAGAACGTGAACGTCGGCGCGGGCCAGAACATTCCCGTCACGGTCCGGCAGCCGGTGTTCACGCTCGGCGCGACGACGCGGAATCCGCGCACTACGACGGAGCGCGGTGATTGTCTTACGATCCAGGCCGCGCCGGGGGCGGCGTACGAATGCGGGGACCTGCGCGTCGTGCAGGCGCTGCCGACGACCATCACGCTGAACAAGCCGCGCACGCCGACGCTCTTGTACAGCAGCCGGCAGGCGCGGCCGACGGCGTGGCTCGCGGCGGACGTCCTCTACAGCGGCACCGTGCCCGGCCAGCTCCAGGCCACGGTGCAGGTGGCCGGGGCGACGCTCACGAAGTCGTTTCCGTGGAACCCCGCCTGCGACAATCAGTCCTGTCGCGTCGTGGTACCCATCGACCAAAACCTCGCCACGGGCGTGTATCCGGCGAGCATTCAGCTGAAGGCGGTCAGCGGGAGCACCACGTACGGCACCAGCAACGCGGTGACGGACACGGTGGTCGTCGTCAATCGCGCGACGAGTCCTTTCGGGTCGGGCTGGTGGCTCGATGGGCTGGAGCAGCTGGTCCACGTCACGGGCGACAAGAAGCTGTGGATCGGCGGCGACGGGAGCACGCGCCTGTATGTCCGGAGCACCACGTATTACCGGGACGCCTTCGCGAAGATGTTGCGCAGCTACGGCGGCTTCGCCGCGACGCCGTGGGACTCGATCGATGCAGTGTCGAGCGCCGGCTACAGCCGTGCGCAGCTGCGCGATACGATCCTCAAGTACGGCGAGTTCGAGGCGACGCCGTGGGAATCGATCGACGCGGTCATGAACACCGCGGCGTTCCCCACGAATGCGTCGGTGTTCGTCGCATGGAGCGGCCGTGTGTCGTCGATCAGGATGGCCTACGATCGCCCGGACACCCTCCTGCTCCCTGGCAACGGCACATGGCGCCGGCAGCTCGGCGACGGCGCGTACGTCGAATTCGACAACGCCGGCCGGCACGTTCGCACCGTCAACGCGCTCGGCTGGGTCACGCGCTTCGTCTACAAGACCGGTGTCAACGGCACCCCGCTCGACTCGATCGTCCTCCCCACGCCGGCCGGCGCACCGACTCGAGCCTACGCGTTCTCGTATGCGTTGAACGGCAACGGCGATCCCGCGTTGACCAGCGTGACCGCGCCCGCGGCGTCCTTCGCGCGCACGGTCAGCACGTCGCGAACCAATCATTTCACGATCAGCGGCCTCACCGACATTGACGGATACTCGACCGGCTTCGGGTATGACGGCGCCGGGCGGATGACGACGCGCATCAACAAGCTGGGCGACACGACGTACTTCGCGTACAACGATGCCGGTGCCCTCGTGCGCATGAGCCTTGGCATGTCGCGCACGGAGGGAGCGGGAGCGGCGCAGATCACGTCGACCTTCCAGCCAGCGGAGACGCGAAGCGCTGCCTCGCCGACCGATGGGCCGACGCCGATGGCAAATGTCAGCACGAGTTTCGACGGTCCACGTATAGACGTGTCCGACGTCACCACGTTTTTCGTGAACAAGTGGGGGGCGCCCGACACTGTCGTGAATGCGCTTGGGGAACGCACCCGCGTTCGCCGAGAGAGCAGCCGCTTTCCAGCGCTGGTCACCGCATCGGTGGCCGCAAACGGATTCGAGAGGCGTGCGTATTACGGGTCGCGCGGACTGCTCGATTCGACCGTCGCTATCGATCCATTCGAGGTGAATTGCGCGACGCAAGCGTGCAACGCCGTCACGCGGTATCACTGGCATCCGCTTTGGAACCATGTCGACACGGCGACCGGTCCGACGGGCGAGCGAACGATCACGCAGTACCAATCGTCGCTGCCGCTGCCGAGCTGGATCCAGACCGGCAACAACACCTCCCGCCGCACGACGTTCGGTTACAACGCGAGTAACCAAGTCAGCGCCGTGACCGAGCCCGGTGGGTCGCCCAGCGCAATCGCCTACGATGCACTGGGCAACGTCAGCAGAACGACCTCACCGAGTGGCATCGTCTCTGAGGTTTTCCGTGACGCCGTCGGTCGCGACACGCTCACGCTCGAACCGACTGATGCGGCACAGACAGTCGCGCTCAAAAAGCGCACGCGTACGAGGTATGGCAGCGCAGACCGCGTCGACTCCACCGTCGTGATCGGGGCCGCGGTCTCCTACACCATCCGCTCGTCGTCGACGCGGGACGCCGCGGCGATCACGAGTGACACGCTTGCCACGGATTTCCTGTATGACGCGGAGGGACGACGCACCCAGACGTCCGTGCTCGCGTACCCGGCGTTCAATGACATCTGGGTGCAGGAGAGTTGGAGGTACGACGCAGCGGGAAGAACCAAATCGCATGGCCGGAACCAGGTCTCCGATCAGAGTGTGTACGACGCGGCCGGGAATCTGACGGCATTCGTTTCCGCTGGAGGTTCTACATATACCCAGGCCTTCGACGCGCTCAATCGCCTGACACAGCGAGCTGTGGCCGCGCGCACGTACGCACGCCAGTTCTGCGAAGGGTTCGTGGCCGGGCCGTTGACGGATCCGGCCAACGGCAGCGGATGCCTCGTCGTCTTCCCGGCGTATCCGAATTCCGGAACGTCGTATGTCATACCGGCGGACACCGCGCGGTTCACGTACGATGCGCTGGGCAACACACTGACCGCAGACAATCGCGATGCGCGCGTGCACCGGCAGTACTACCGCGGCGGTGCGCTGAAGCGCGACTCGACGCTGATCGTGGCGGCTCAAGGCTCGGCGATAGCCCGCGCGATCGGTATCGCACCACACTACGATCTCTCGGGACGTCGGGACGCGCTCACCCTCCCGAACGGCACGGCGTTCTCGTACGCGTATGGCGCCGACGATGGCGCGCTGTCGACGATCGTCGATCCTACCGGCGTTACGTATCGATACGTGTATGACATCGCCGGCCGCGTCGACAGTCTCGTGATCGGCGGCGGCGCCATCCGCGAGAAGCGGTGGTACGACGCGGACAGCCGGCAGTACGCGCGGCAACGTGTGTCCGCCGATGCAAGCATCGGTGTCATCTCGAACGAGAATCTCAGCTTCGACGCGCAGGGGCGTGTTACCCTCGCCGGTTATTACAGCGGGGCCAACGGCCACTACCAGGATTCGACGTACCTCACGTACTCGGGGCTCGGTGCCGTGCTCGCACGCGAACGCCGTGATTGGGGGAATCGCTGGGAGGCGGAGGAGTTTCGTGTCGACGCTCTGGGGAACGTGATCAGAAGCCTGTCGACGGGGAGTGACGTCAGCAACGCGTATCCGCGCGTGTCGAGCTACGGACGCCGCGGCGCGCTGATGAGCCGCGACGGCGTCATTCCCGCGATCATGCAGCCGTACGCGAGCGACCGCCTGGCGACCGCGGTGGACGCGGACGGGCACACGCTGAATTCGCAGGCGCAGATGCGCAATGCGTCAGGCGCCTACACGCAGGATACGCCGTCGCGGAGCTATTACTCGGGCGACCGAATGCTGCGCGCCGTGCAGCGCTACAGTGTGGTATCGGGCGGATCGTACTCTGGGGTGTTCGAGGAGTACCGGTACGACGCGCTTGGGCGCCGCGTCCTCGTCATCGAGCGGCACGCGGATCGTCCGCCCGCGTGTGATCTCGCCGGCATGTCGCCATGTGCCAGCATGCGCGATTTCGGAGCCAACGTCTCGAAGGTGACGTGGACGGTTTGGGACGGAAATCAGATCGTGCAGGAGGAGCGGACTCCGTACCCCGATGGTGGGACGACGGGGAGCACCGCCTATGGCCTCGTGCAGTACGTCCATGGTCCGGAGATCGACAAGCCGCTCGCGGCGCTTTATCCCGCTGGCTCACCCGCCGTACGCGTCCTGAATCCGAACTGGCGGGGGCTGTTCGAGTCGAGCGTGACCTTGAGCGGCTCGGGCGCCGACTGCGCCTTCGGCGGAAGCTGTGCGAAGATCGCGTGGCCGGCGGGGCAGGCTGTGTACGCGCGTCCCGCGGCAATCGACCGGGAGGCCGGATCAACTCCGTTCACCTTTGCGGGGACGTTGCTCACCGATCAGCAGGACGGGAGCGGGCAGCTGTATCGGCGGAACCGGTACTACGATCCGCAGTCGGGTCGATTTACGCAGGAAGATCCGATCGGGTTGGCTGGTGGGATGAATCTGTATGGGTTTGCGGGCGGTGATCCCATCAACATCAGCGACCCCTTTGGCCTGTGTCCGCCTTGTTCAGCGAATCTCTTCCAGGGCATGTGGCAGACTGCTGCTGGGAAAATCAGCGCGGCCACAGGAGCGGCCGCGGCTTTGGCCAGCGCCGAGGCTGCTGGCTTCGCGACCGCATGGACCGGCCAGGCGCCGCCAGCGGGTGGGGGGGCGGGATGGCTGCTTGGAAAGGCAGCGATGGGGATGGGAACTCCGTTGCCGTTCTCGGCAGTGGGCGCTGAAGTCGGCGTTGGCACAACTGTGTATCGCGGTTTCGGAGGCTCCTCTGGTCAAATGGGCCGTTTTTGGACCACTGAGAATCCACTCACAACGCCGAATTTTGCAGCTAAAGCGGGACTACCTCAGGGCAACACTATGACGCATGTCGTTGAGGGCGTCATAACGGATGCACAAGGCATTAGAGTTACGCGTGCTGCACCTGGGGCGCAGGGTCCTGGTGGTATCAGAGAGGTTCAGATTCCGAATGCAGCGCAACAGGTAAAAGTGAAGAGCGTCAAGCCGTATGCGCCTTGACGAATCGCGCTGACCTTCGATGGTACTATGCGCAAACCAACAGAGCGCCGTGAACCGCGTGTTGAATTTCTGGGGGAGCAGGATGGTCCCCCAGAGCGCGAACTCAAGGATGCCTTGCGCATCGAGCTTCGCCAATTTCCAAAGGTCAAGCGTGCTTACTTGGCGCGAGTTGGTTACGCCCCAGACGCGACGCCGGCCGTGGCGTTGTGCCTTGCTCCCAGTGGGACTGAAGACCGAACGGTCGTGGACCGAGTGCTGAAGGTCTTCGCATCGTTGTTCTCGGCCAATTCATATATCGATGTCCTGTTTCCCAGCGCGGAACAGGAGCTAGATCTCCAGCGCGTCTGCGCTCCGTTCTTCGAAATCGAAACACTGAGCACCTAGGGCCGAGACTTTCGGCACAGGAAGCCCCGTCTCTCGTGCCGGGCCTCTACTTCTAGCGGCTGGCTGCCGGTCTGATCGTAGCCTTGAACCACTGCCTGATCGAGCGTAATCGGCCACCTCATATCTCTTCCGGCTCCGATGGCAGCGATGCGCGCTCGTCGCGCCGCTTCCGTGGCCTCCGCAGCGCTGGTGTTTAGTCAATCTCGGACAACTCCACACCAAGGCCAGAGGGACCTGGTTTGATTCAAGTGTAGTAGCGGCCCCCTAGGATCTAAATGATGGTAAACGGGGGTGGCACTCGAGTGACGCGAAGCGTGTGTTATTGGCTCGCCTAACTCATAAGCACAGATGAATTAGTGTTGACCGCGTTCGGTCGAGCTCTGCGGCGAAAGCAAGTTCAAGGCAATCCTATGCGGCTGGAAACGGTCGCTAGTCACAGCCTCCACCCTCGGAGCGTCTCTAACGTCTGCTCCAGAGCACGACGCTGCGTGGCGGTCGGCGCCTCCTGCCACAGACCTTCATACGTCCTGATGGCCAGATCCAGCGCCAGTGGATCGTGCTCGGCGCCCGCGAGACCCGCGGCATTGTCCGCGAGCGCCGCGCGCGCGAGCTGATCGTCGGGGAAGCGCTCGCTCACCTGCGTCCACCGCTCTACGCGCTTGCGGATGTCGCCCTCCGACAGCGCCCAGAGATGCCAGGCGCCCCGGCTCTGTGGATCGGCGGCCCTGGCGCGGGTCGCCAGCTCGCCGACGACGTCCGGCCCGCGACCCGTGAGCCAGTAGGCATTCGCCAGCACCACCAGCGCGCGCGCGTCGTCGGGGCGCTGCGACGTGATGTGTTCGTAGATCGGAATCACGACCTCGGGACGGTCGCGATGCGGCTCCGCGGCGCTCGCGAGATCCGCGAGGTCCGCATTTTTTGCGAGCGCACGCAGTGTGTCGAACAGCACACCGAGATTGTCGTCGGACTCGTAGCGGGCGAGCGCCGCTGTGATCTGATCGGCAAGGGACATGGCGGGGAAACGCTAACTGCAGATCCCTCGCAGCGCTCGGGATGACCCCGGGCCGGCACGGTACTGGCATCCCTGGACACGCGGTTCCGAAAGGGCGGGGTTGCATTAACCGGCGCCGATGGCGATACTCTGTGCCGTCCGCCGGCACGACCAGCGACTCTCGTCCTTCCGGCCGAACACGCGGACACCTCCCCTCCCCCTCGCAGACGAGCGGATTCGGGGCGAGCACCCGCGATGTTGTACCGCCTGACTGGGCAGCCGCGCCCGAGGCGCGTGAGGACTCCGCGCTGCGGTCGCGTCACAAGCAAGCATAGCCTCAGAGAAATCATTTGATGCGGACCCGCCGATTGCGGGTCTCGTCCGTAGCACATTCTCGCTTCAACCCGGCAACGTATCGAACGCCGAGCCTCGCCGACGCAGGCAGGGGCGCGGGTGCCGGCGGCATTGCCCCACTATGGATAGACAAGACGACAATCCGTATCGCGAGACCGGTCCCACCGACTCGGCTCCGTCCGCGCCCTCAGATTCCGACCGAACGCCACCTGCCTCGAACCGGCTCGAGCAAAGCTCGGGCGGCGGAGGTGAGCCCGAATCCCGCGGCGGCAATGGAGGGGAAGACGGCGGCGGAGGAAACGGCGGCAGCGGCGGCGGCAATGGCGACGACGCCGGCACCGGCACGACACTGAACGAAGGCACGAGCACGAATCACGGATACGCGCAGCGCGACGGCGGCTATCCCCGGCGCGACCGCGGTGACCGAGGGGAGCGCGGCGACCGTGGTGGGGACCGCGGCGATCGCGGCGACCGATTCGAGCGCAACGGACGGCGGCATCGCCGACACCGTGGACGCGGCCGACGCGGTGGTGGTGGAGGGGGCGGAGGCGGGGGTGGAGGTGGTGGCGGCGGGGGTGCTGGCGTTGCGCCAGGTCTTGGGACCGAGCAATCGCAGTCGCCGCACACGCCGATGGTGCTCACCCCCGTCGGCGACACGCACGGCTGGTTCGACCCTTCGCGCGACGGCGGCTTCGTCAGACGCGCGGGCGCGAGCTACCTCGCCGAGGCGGGAGATGCGTGGGTGTCACCGCAGATCGTCCGCCAGCTCGGCATTCGCAAGGGCGATCACCTCCACGCACTCATCGGACGCGACCCGCGCGGTCGGACGTCCGTGATGGAGGTGCAGACGATCAACGGATCGGATCCCGCGCTCGCGTCGAAGCGCCAGGATTTCCAGTCGCTCACGGCGACGTACCCGGAACGGAAGCTCTACCTCGAGACTGGCCGGCCGGTGAAAGGGATGGGCGGACACGAGCTCACGCGGCGCGCCATCGATCTCATCGCGCCGATCGGATATGGGCAGCGCGCGCTGATCGTCGCCCCGGCGCGCGCCGGCAAGACGACGCTGCTCCACGCGATCACGGAAGGAATCGCGATCAACCACCCGCAGGCCGTGCTGCTCATCCTGCTCGTGGACGAGCGCCCGGAGGAAGTCAGCGAGGCCATCTCGTGGGGCGTCGGGGAGGTCATCGCGTCCAGCTTCGACCAGCCGGCCCAGCGCCACGTGGAAGTCGTCGAGATGGTGATGGAGCACGCCCGCCGTCTCGTCGAGATGGGCAAGGACGTCATCATCGTGCTCGACTCGCTCACGCGCATGGCCCGTGCGCACAACACGGCCGAGCGGGGCACGGGACGCACACTGTCCGGAGGTCTGGACGCGACCGCGATGGCGAAGCCGAAGGCATTCTTCGGCAGCGCCCGCGCGATCCCCGAGAATATCGGCGGCGGCTCGCTGACGATCATCTCCACGGCGCTCGTGGAGACCGGCTCGCGCATGGACGACGTGATCTTCGAGGAGTTCAAGGGCACGGGCAACAGCGAGATCAAGTTGGACCGGTCCCTGGCGGACAAGCGCATCTATCCCGCGATCGACATCGCGACGAGCGGCACGCGGCGCGAGGAAAAGCTGTTCCGTCCGGAGCAGGTGGAGGCGGTCCATACGCTGCGCCGCGGGCTGGCCCAGATGCCCCCGCAGTCGGCCATGGAATGGCTGATCAAACGGATCGCGGCGACGGCGAGCAACGACGCGCTGTTGGCCGGCCTGTAGAGGGCGGAGGCTGAGGGCTGAGGCTGGAGGGCCGAGGCTGGAGGGCTGAGGCTGGAGGGCTGAGGCTGGAGGGCTGGAGGCTGGAGGGACACCGAGCTCAGCCATCGCTTGCATCCATAAATCTCGGCCCTCAGCCCTCAGCACTCAGCACTCAGCCCTGAGCCCTCTCAGCGGGCACCACCCTTGCTCAAGTAGTGCCCGCTATGCACCGCCCTGCTCTCAGGGCCCGTGCGCGTGTGCTGGTCGGGACAACCGTCGCCGCAGTCCTCGCGTCCGCGCCCTCATTTGCATTTGCGCAACGCGGCGACCAGCGCGAGGCGCCCGAGGTGCGTGAGCTCGCGCTGAACGGCGTCCACGGCGTCGGGAAGCGCGACCTGGAGAAGTCCATCGCGACGACGGCGAGCGAGTGCAGGAGCCTCCTGCTCCTCCTGTTCTGCAAGGCGAGCCGGTCACCGACGTTCTGGGACCGCCACCACCTCGACCGCACGGAGTTCCGACGCGACGTGCTGCGCGTCCTCGTCTTCTACTGGAAGCGCGGCTACCGCGACGCGACGGTCGACACCTCCGTCGTGCGCATCGGGCCGGGACTCGTGAAGGTGGTCTTCGACATCCACGAAGGCCCGCCGACGCGGATCGCCTCGCTGAAAATCGAGTACGACAGCACGCTGTTGCGCGAGCGCCGCGTCAAGCGGATGTCCATCCTGCGCGCGGGCGATCCGCTGAACCTCGTGGTCCTCGACACGATGCGGCTGGTCTTCCAGATCGCGATGTGGGACCGCGGCTACGGCGACGCACAGGTGGACACGGCGATCACCGTCGACGCCGAGCAGCGGCGCGCGGCCGTGGTGCTGCGCGTGAATCCGCGGTGGATCACCACCGTCGGCAATGTCACCGTGCGCGGCAACGACGACGTGAACCTCAGCACGATCCAGAACTCGATCCTGCTGCGCCCCGGGCGCGTCTTCCGCTACAGCGATCTCACGGAGAGCCAGCGCAACCTCTACGAGTCGAACCTGTTCCGCTTCGCGATGTTCACCGTGCCCCCGCGCCCTGACAGCGTGAAGGACGTGAACATCGACCTGCGCGAGGGAAAGCAGCGCGAGGCGCGCATCGCGGGGGGCTTCAACACGATCGAATTCGGCCAGACCGATGGCCGATTCACGAACTACAACACGTTCGGGGGCGCGCGTCGACTCGACGTCACCGGGGTCCTCGGAAATCTCGGTGCCAGCCATCTCACGTCGCGCGGCGTGTTCCGCCAGCAGCGCGACTTCACCGACCCGACGATCTTCAACCAGCCGACGTGGCAGGTCAGCGCGGACGTCAAGCAGCCGGCATGGCTGCGCAAGCCGGAGAACGCGATCGCCGTCGGCGGCTTCGCGCACCGGCGCGCCGCGCCGGCCGTGTACATCGACCGCGGCTATGGCGGACAGCTGGCGTTCACGCGGACGCTCGCGCCGCGCGCGAGCGCGAGCACCGGCTATCGCTTCGAGATCACGCGCGTCGAGGCGAGCGACGTCTACTTCTGCGTCAACTACGGCGTCTGCGACAACGAGACGGTCGGGTCGCTGCGGCTGCACCAGCGGCTGTCGCCTTTCCAGCTCAGCGCGACGATCGATCGCAGCGACATTCCCTTCTCGCCGACGAAGGGTTTCATCGCGCGCGCGGACCTCGAGCACGCCTCGAGCTGGACCGTGTCGGACTACGCCTACAATCGCGTGTTCGCCGAGGCGTCGACCTACACCCACTTCCGGTACGCGAGCCGCGACGCGCGTGCGCAGGTGCTGGCCGGACACGTCAAGCTCGGATTCGTCCGGCCGCTCGCGGGCAAAGCGACGGGGCTGGCCCTCCTGCATCCGCGCAAGCGGTTCTACGCCGGCGGCGCGCACTCGGTGCGTGGCTACGACGAGAACCAGCTGGGCCCGCGCGTGCTCACGATTCCGCCCGGCGAGCTGGCGAAGGTCGGATGCGACACGACGAGCACGGCCTCGATCCGGCTGTGCGACCCGAACGCCGGGGGACTGGCGCGCAACAAGTTCACGCCGCGTCCCGTGGGGGGCACATCGCTGCTGGAGGGAAGCGTCGAGTATCGGGTGCCGTTCGCGCGGAAGATGGAGTGGGCGGTGTTCCTCGACGCGGGCGTGATCGGCGGGAGTGAGCTCAAGAGCCTGTCCGACATCACGCAATTCGTGCGGGGAACGAGCGCGGTCACGCCGGGCGTCGGATTCCGGTACAAGTCGCCGGTGGGTCCGATCCGCGTGGATCTCGGCTACAACCCGAAGGTGATGCAGAACCTCGTGGTCGTCACGACGGCGCGCGATTCGGTGAACGGTCCCGCGCGTCTCGTCGAGCTCTGCGGCGCGAGCGCAGCGACTGGTCGCTGCGACGCCCGACGGCGATATACGAACGGCGGCACGTCCACCGGATTCTGGTCGCTGTTCAACCAGCTCGTGTTGCACTTGTCCATCGGCCAGGCGTACTGACATGGAAGAGCCGAGCGTCCATATCATCCAGCGACCCGATCGCCGCGAGGCGGTGAAGATCCTGCAGATCACCGCCGTGTTTCTCGCGGCGCTGATCGCGTTCGCGTTCGTGGCCACGCTGGTGCTCTCGTCGAGCGACTGGGGACGCGAGCGCGTGCGCCGCTTTGCGCTCTCGCAGCTGGGCGGGATCGTGCACGGCAAGGTCACGATCGGACGCATCAGCGGCAATCTGCTCACGGGAGCAACCATCGACGCATTCGCGATCGCGGACAGCGCCGGCGAGCCGTTCGTGGCGGCCGAGCGCGTGAGCGCACGCTACAGCGTGCTCGAGCTGCTGACGCGAAAGATCGACCTGCGTTCCGTCAACCTGGTGAAGCCACTCATCGTGATCGACCGCAAACCGGGCGGCAAGTGGAACTATCAGCGCATCTTCCCGCCGTCGGATACGACGAAGTCGCGACAGGTGCGCAGCAAGGGATTCCCGTGGATCGTGTTCCACGACCTGACGCTCGTGGACGGCCAGCTGATCGTGCGCACGCCGTGGAAGCCCGACACGACGCTGTCGCGGGCGGCGCAGGACAGTTCCATTCGCGAGGCGCTGTCCGGCGGCAAGCGCGTCATGGTCGTGCCGGTGTCGAGCGGCGGATTCCAGAAGGTGATCGAATTGCGCGAGCTGACCGCGCGGGCACCGCTGCTGCGTCTGACGCAGCCCGGCTTCCACGAGCGGCTGGCGCAGATCGCCACGCTGAAGATGGTCGCGCTCCCCTTCCGGCCCCCCGCCGCGATCGTCAGCGACCTGCGGGGCAACATCCGCTTCGACAACGACTCGGCGTGGTGGCAGGACATCGCGGTGCGGATGACCGCGTCGTCGCTGCGCGGCGACGGACGGTACGTATTCAACACGGGCGACATGACGCTCGCCGCGCGCGCGCGTCCGGGCGCGCTGGCGGACTTCCGCTTCGTGTTCCCGCGCTTCCCCTCCGACGGCGGCGGGCCGCTGGATTTCGCGCTCGAGTGGCGCGGAACGACGCAGGACTACGTCGTGCGAAACGCGGACGTGCGCACGCAGGGTGCCCACATCCGAGGCGGTTTCGCGATCACCTTCGCCGACACCTTCGCGATTCACGACACCGATCTGCGCTTCACGAACGTCAGCACGAAGCTCATCGAGCAGGTGGTGCCCGACTTCAAGTCGCCGCGCCGCGGCACGCTCGACGGAAACGTGACCGTCGTGGGCGGACGCAACGCGCTGCAGCTCGCGGGCGAGGTGGCGTTCCACGATCCATCGACCGGCACCAGCCGCGTGATCGGCTCCGGCGCGCTCGGGTTCTGGCATGGAGACTGGACGCTGCGCAACGTGCGCGTGCGCGCGGCACCGCTCCAGGTGGCGCTGCTCAAGTCCTTCATGCCCGACGTCGCGGAATCGATCAAGCCGATCAACGGGACGCTGACGGGCAACGTCTCGATCAACGGATCGACGCGCAGCGCGCTCGCGATCGCCGGGAACGTCGAGCATCGCGACCGCGGCGGCGTCTCGCAGCTGAGCGGCAGCGCCGGTATCAGGCTCGCGGGCACGCCGTCCTTCAACGTCGACATCCGCGCGCGTCCCGTCTCACTCGCCGAGGTCGGGCTGCTCTTCCCCGCCATCGGCTTGCGCGGCAGCGCGTCGGGTCCGATCAAGATCCGCGGGACCACGCGCGACATGCGACTGACGACTGCGCTGCGCCTTCCGGACGGCGGCGCGGTCCACGCCGAGGGCCGTCTCAACCTGGCGGGCCGCACAAAGAGCTACGACCTCGCCGGCAGCGTCAACGTCTTCAACCTCAATACCGTCGTAGCGAAGGCGCCACGGACGTCGCTCACGGCATCGCTGCGCGCGCGCGGCAGCGGCTTCCAGCTCGCCACGATGAACGCCGCGTTCGCCGCGGAGTTCGCCGCGTCCCGGTGGGACAGCCTGGCGATCGACAGCGGATCGGCGCGGGTCGCCATCCGCGGCGGCATGCTGAACGTCGAGCGGCTCATGGCGCGCGCGGCCAAAACGCGCGTCGACGTCGCGGGCACCTTCGGCCTGCGCGCCGGACGCTCCGGCGAGCTGCGGTACAGCCTCGCCATCGACTCGCTCGGCGCGTACAGCCGCTGGATTCCCGGGGCGGACACCGGCGTTGTTCGCCCGCGCTCGCTGCTCGTGACGCGCGCGCTCGAGCGCGCCCGGGCGGACTCGTTCCGCGTCGCCAAGGCCACCGAGGTCGAGCGGGCCGCGACAGGCCGGGCCATGCCGCGCATTCCCGTCGACACGCCGCGTTCGCTCGCTCGCAGCGTGCTCGCCGGCAAGGTGTACGCAGCCGGAACACTGTCCGGCAACATCAAGGACTTCGACATTCGCGGGCGGTTGAGCGCGGAGAACCTCATCGCGCGCGGGAACTCCGCGCGGTCGCTGCGCGCCGAGTATGCGTGGATGGATGCGCGCACAGCGACGTCGCGTCTCGCGGTCGGCGTCGAGGGCAGTCAGATCAGCGTGATGGGCTTTGCCTTCGACACGCTCGACGGACGCCTCAACTACCACAAACCGAGCGGTGAGATCGCGCTCGCGATCCGGCAGGGCAACGAGCGCGATTACACTGCGGCCGGGTCGTTCGTGCTCGGCTCCAAGCGCGAGGTGCGCATCAATTCACTCGCCCTTCGGATGGACACGACGGTCTGGCGCCTGGCGCATGCGGCGGTCGTCCACTGGCACGCGCAGGGGATGGAGCTGCACGAGGTCGAGCTGCACAGCAACAAGGGCGGAATGCTGTACGTGAACGGCATGCTGCCGACGGAGGGGAACGCGAACCTCGTGATCGACGTCCGCAACTTCCAGATCGCGGACGTCGCGTCGTTCATGCAGAGCGACCTGCCGCTGCGCGGAATCCTCACGGCGCGCGGTGCGCTCGAGGGCACGCTGCGCGACCCGCATTTCCGCGGCGCCGCGGGGCTCGTGCAGGGGAACTACAACGGCTCCGTCATTCCCGATTTCCAGGCGACGTTCCGTTACGGGGGCACGTCGCTCACGGCGCACGTGGAAGCACTGCGCGCGGGACATGCGCCGAGCGTCGTCGCGGACGCCACGGTGCCGATCAACCTCGCGCTGACCGGCGTCACGGGTTCGCGTCTGCTCGAGCGTCCCATGCAGGTCGTCATCGCGGGCGACAGCCTGCCGCTCGATCTCATTCCGGCGGTGACCGACGCCGTCGCCGACGTGCGCGGAGTCGCGATGGGCCGCTTCGTCATGAGCGGCACGCTGAAGCGGCCAACGCTCGCGGGCGCGGTGACGTGGACCAACGGCTCGATGAAGATCGTGCCGACCGGGATGATCGTGCAGAACATCACGGCGTCGATCCGCATGGCACGCGACACCGTCTTCGTCGATTCGATCGCGGGCCGAAGCGGCAAGGGGCCCGTGTCGCTCAACGGACGGCTCTACGTCGGCAACTGGCGGGCGCCCGCCTTCGACCTGCATCTCACGGCGGACAACGCCGAGGTGGTCGACAACAGTCACGGGAAGCTCGACGCAGACGTGGGCTTGAGCCTCACGGGTCCGTTCGACAACGCGTATGTCGCCGGCGCGGTGAAGGTGCGGCAGGGTGTCGCCTACATTCCGGAGTCGAGCCACAAGAGCGTCGTGAATGCGGGCGACCCGGCGGTATTCGCCGTCGCCGACACGGCGGTGATGTATGACCGCGAGCTGTTCCCCGCGAGCAACCCGCTCTTCGAGAAGCTGCGCATCGACGTCGACGTGTCGGTGAACCGCAACACCTGGCTGCGCTCGCGCGACGCGAACATCGAGATGTACACCGAGGAGCCGGTGCGCGTGCACCGCGAGGCGGACGCGCTCGCGCTCACCGGCGTCGTGTCGACCGACCGCGGCGAGTACACGTTCCTGAGCAAGCGATTCCAGATCAAACGCGGCGCGGCCACGTTCATGGGTGGGGCGGAGCTCAACCCGACGTTGCAGGCCACGGGCGAATACGAGGTCGCGCTCGCGGGACGCACGAACTTCAACATCCGCGTGCTGATCGGCGGGACGCTCCAGAAGCCGAAGCTGACGCTCGAGAGCGACGCGCAGCCGCCGATCTCGCAGTCCGATCTCTTGAGCTACCTCGCGTTCGGGCGGAGCACGACGTCGCTGCTGCAGCAGGACGGGTCAGGTCTCACCGGCTCGACGGCGACGGGGAATCTGATCGGTGTCGGCGCGAAGCTGGCCACGGAGCGCATGGCCGCGGTCGCGCTCGGCGTCATGGCGGACGAAGTCGAGGGCGAGGCGACGAAGGGGCTCGGCGCCGACGTCTTCAACATCGAGCCCGCGGACGTGCCCACGGAGTTCGGCGCCGTGGGCAGCTTCCTCGGCGCGACGCGCGTCGAGGCCGGGAAGTACATGAGCCCCTATTTCTTCGTGGCGCTGCAGACGCAACTGCAGGTGGGCAACGGCAAGTGGCCGGGTGTGCGCGCGCAGTATCGGACACCGAAGGGTGTGCGCTTCGAGGGCTCGATCGAGACGCGCTACCAGCTGCAGCCACCGACCCTGGATCTGCAGCCGCTGCCGGGGCGGACGACGTTCGGATTGTTCGTGATTCGCGAGTGGAGGTTCTGAGAGGCGGGAGGCGGGAGCCTGGAGGCGGGAGCCGGGTCTCGTTGCTTTCAGCCTCCAGCCTCCCGCCGCCCGCCTCCAAGCTCTTCATAAAGCGTCGCCACCGCGCGCAGGCCTTTGCTGAAGTTCTCGAGCGAGATCCATTCGTCCGGCGCATGAGCGTTTTCGCCGGGAAGCCCAAAACCCATCAGCAGGACCGGGGTCTCGAGGACGCGGGTGAAGTCGCCGACGACGGGGATCGAGCCACCTTCGCCCACGATCACCGGTTCCTTGCCGAACGCGGCGCGCAGCGCGAGGCGCGCGGCGTCGTATAGCGGGCCGTCGAGCTCCGCGCGCCACGGCTTGCCGCCGTGGATGTACTGCACGCTGACCTTGACGCCCTTGGGCGCGACGCGTTTGACGTGCGCGGTGAACAGCTTCGCGATCTGCTGTGGATCCTGATCGGGGACGAGTCTGCAGCTCACCTTGGCCATCGCTTTCGACGGCAGTACGGTTTTCGCGCCCTCGCCCGTGTAGCCGCTGAGCAACCCGTTCACCTCGCACGTCGGGCGCATCCAGATGCGCTCGAGCGTGCCGAATCCGTCTTCGCCGCCGAGCGCGGTCGCGCCGGTCTCATGGAGGAACGTCCTGTCCTTGAAGGGCAGCTTCTTGATCGCGTCCCGCGATCGCTTCTCCCACTTCCGGACTTTGTCGTAGAAACCCTTGATCGTGATACGGCCCTTCGCGTCGTGCATCGTCGACAGAATCCGCGCGAGCGCCATCGCCGGATTCACGACCGCGCCGCCATAGCTGCCGGAGTGCAGATCCTGCGCGGGCCCGACGACGTCAATCTGGAAGTACGCGAGCCCGCGCAGCGATGACAGGATCGACGGCTGACCCGGCGCGAACATCGACGAATCCGAGATCACCACGGCGTCTGCGGCGAGCATCTTTGCGTTCTTCTCGACGAACCCGGCCAGGTTGTCGCTGCCGACCTCCTCCTCTCCTTCGGCGAGGATCACGAGGTTCATCGGCAGCCGGCCGCGCTGCTTGAGCAAGGCTTCAGCCGCCTTGACGTGGATGTAGAGCTGTCCCTTGTCGTCGACCGAGCCGCGGGCGAACAGCTTGCCGTCGCGCACGGTCGGCTCGAAGGGAGGGCTCGTCCAGAGCTCGAGCGGCTCGACCGGCTGTACGTCGTAGTGGCCGTAGACGAGAATCGTCGGCGCATCGGGGCCCGCGTCGCGCCATTCGGCGACGACGATCGGATGCCCGGCCGTCGGATGGATCGTCGCCTTCATCCCGATCTGCACGAGTTGCTTCGCCAGCCATTCAGCGCAGCGCTCCGTGTCCTTGTTGTGCTCGGAGCGCGCGCTGACGCTCGGAATGCGGAGAAATTCGTCCAGCTCGCGCCGGATGCGCGGCTCCTCGCGAGCGAAGAATCCCTCGAGATCGGAAGCGACTTTGCGGTTCGCTGGAGTCATGGGCGGGAACGTAGCGCGGCCTGTGGCCATGTGCCACGCCAGCCCTGAAGCACCCAGATGCGCAGCCGCTTGACGACGTCGCCGTTGCGAGCGAGCGAGACGGGGACGTCGCGCGTTACCGTCGTGAAGTGGGACAGGAGCATCGTCACGACAGGTGGCGTGCCCGCCGCGTCGTCGAGCACGAGCAGGAGCGCGTCACCCGCTTTCGCGCGTTCCCGAAAGGCGGGCCAGATGTCGTATTGATTCGCGCGCGACGTCAGGTTCAGCGAGAACGTTTCGGGATGGTCGGGCAGATGAAAGGCGAGTGAGGACGCCTCCTGATATCGATCGCCGGCAATCCAGACCTGCGCGCCAGCGGACGCGTGTCGCGAACGCAACCGCGCGACGTCATGCGCGAGATCGTCCCATCCGGCTGCACGCGCCGCCGGATCGCGACGTGCCGGCACGGGCAAAATCGGCGTGAACGCATTCACATACGTCACGAGACTGAGCAGCGCGGCAAGTGCGACACCGCCCGCCAGCCATCGCTCCCAACGGCGCGTGCGTGCATGCGCGGCGAGCAGGAGCGTCGCCGGCAGATACGCGAACGCCGGCCAGTTCGCCTCCACGCGCCGTTGCGTCGCCGAGTACGCAAAGAACGCGAGCACGACGATCGCGAGGATCGCCAGCGAGCGTCGGACGGCATCCGCACCGCGTCGCATCGCCGCAACGACGGCAGCTGCCGCCATGACGAAGAGAATCGGCGAGACGAGTCCAGCCTGACCGCCGATGAGCTCCAGCTCGCGGTTGAACGCCGAGCCTGCCACGGGTCCGAAACCGTGGCGCAGCTGAAATGCGAAGGAGATCCATTCGTGTCGCGCGTTCCAGACGATGACCGGCGCGAACAGCAGGAGCGCGAGGACCATCGCGACGTACGGACCGGGCTCCGCGAGCCGCACGCGCAGATCCTGGCGCGACAGCAGAGCCACAAGAGCCCCGAGTGGAACGAGCGCGGCGGTGTACTTCGCGCAGAAGGCGACGCCGAGCGCGACGCCCGCGAGACCCCACCAGCGCAGCGACTCGGGACTTCGCGGGGCTCCTTGCAGCGCACGAACCAGGGCATACACGGTCGCGGCCGCCGCGGCGAGTGCTGGCGCGTCGGGGGTCGCGAGCACGAGCCCGGCCGCCGCGAGTGGCATCACGGCGAACAGCACGGCGGTGATCATGGCGGCGCGTTCTGCCGCGATGCGACGGGCGGCGAGACACAGGAACGTCGTCGCGACCGCACCCCACAGCACCGCTCCGAGGCGGACACCAAACGGCGTGTCGCCCGCGAGGACAGTTCCAGCGCGGATCGTGAGCGCGATGAGCGGTGGATGGTCGTAATAACCTGCCGCGAGCCGGCGCGACCACTCCCAGTAGTACATCTCGTCGGGAAAGAGCGGCGTGAACGCAGCAACGAGCAGCCGCACGATGGCGGCGGCAGCTACCACCCACCACCACTTGTTCTCCAAGCTACGCGCGGGGGCTTCGGTCAACGCGGAAGTTCAGGCCGCGGACGAAACGCGGCGCGAGCGTGATCAACGCGATCCAGATGAGCCATGCGACGCGCTCGTCGATGGACAACGTCGTGAGCATGCGCAGCGGTGCGGCCAGGATCGTCAGTCCGAGCGTGAAGGGATCGGTGCCCGTTGCCGCGCGTCGCTCGACGACGCGCGAGCCGGCGAAGGCGCCTTTGCGGATGACGTTCTCGATCTGCGCGCTCAGCGCGTCCGCGGACAGCGCGCGCCAGTTGTAGATCATGAGCATCGTCCAATTCGGCGCGGTGCGTCCCCAGCCGTGGCTGTCGCTTCCCGTCGTCATCATCAGGTTGTTCCGGCGCGCGAGGGCGATGATCCTCTCTCGGCCGCGTCGCACTTCGTCCATGGAGTCCGGCGCGCCGTTGGAGATCTCGATGGCTCGAACGCCCGCGGTGCGAGGGCCGCTCGCCGCGGCAAGCCGGCTCAGCACCCGTGGATGATGCCAGATCACCACGGGTTCGCGCTCCGGAATGAGACTCGCGAGCTGCAGCGCCTGTGGATCGACGTCGCGGTGGCTTTGCGTGAGCAGCCCCTTGTATGACCGCTCCGCGCCGATGATCGCGACGTGCTCGCCGCTCCAGGTGACTTCGATCGCCTGAAGCAGCGTGACTCCGCCCCCCGCGGGCGTCGGATTGCTCACGAGGGCGCGCTCGGCCTGTGATACCTCGCCATGATCCGTGACGAACGCGACGTCATAGCCGCCCGCGCGATGCCATTCGCGGTTGCGCTCCGCGGTCCACGACGACCGCACGTCGTGCGACGCCGACGTGTGCGAATGGAAGTCGATGCGGACGATGTTCGCGTCGGCCGTTACCAGCGCCGCCATGGGCCGTGGCAGCAGCGCCACGGCTGCGTACACCGCGAGCAGGCCGACGAACAGCGCGAGCGCTGGTACGACGTGGTCGCGCCAGCTTCGCCGTCCGTGCCACGCACGATATCCGCGCCACGCCGCGAATATCACGACGATGCCGGCGACGAAGGCGATGTGCTGAGCGCGCGACAGCAGTGTGATCATGTCGAGCACGTTCGACAGCGGCGCCAGCGCGACGTACGCGAGCGGCCGATCGAGCGCGACTTCGTTGACGTCCTCGTGAGTGGCGACCTCGCGGACCGGAGCGACGGCGAATGCGGCGCTGAGGACCACGGCGAGCGCGATGGCGATCGAGATCCACGGCAGCCGTCTATACAACGGCGCGCGAGACATAAGCGCGTCGTCGACCGAAGTACGCTTGGACACGGGACTGGTAGTTTGCAGAAGACCAATGTCGAACCGTCTCGCGAAGGAAACTAGCCCGTACCTCCTGCAGCACGCGCACAACCCTGTCGACTGGTATCCCTGGGGCGCCGAGGCGATCGAGCGCGCGCGGCGCGAGGAGAAGCCGATCCTGCTGAGCGTCGGCTACTCGGCGTGTCACTGGTGTCACGTGATGGAGCGCGAGTCGTTCGAGGACGAAGCGACGGCGCGCGTGATGAACGAGCTGTACGTGAACATCAAGGTGGATCGTGAGGAGCGCCCCGACGTCGACTCGATCTACATGCAGGCGGTCCAGGCGATGATCGGCCATGGGGGGTGGCCGATGACGGTGTTTCTGACCCCAGCGCTGGAACCATTCTGGGGCGGTACGTACTTCCCGCCGCAGGATCGGCCAGGCATGCCCTCCTTCCAGCGCGTGCTGCGTGCCGTACACGACGCGTACACGTTCCGGCGCGACGACATCCAGAAGGTCGCGTCGTCGATGCGAGAGATGTTCAACGTGGCGACGGAGCGCGCGCGCAGCAGCGGCAGACTGTCACGGGAACTTCTCGATCGCGCGGTGCATGGGTTGCTGGCGAGCTACGACCGGCGCGACGGCGGGTTCGGCGATGCGCCGAAGTTTCCGCAGGCGATGGCGATGGAATTCCTGCTGCAGCAGTGGCGCCGCGCCGGCAACGACGCCGCGCTCGAGGCCGTACACGACACCTTCCGGCACATGGCGCGCGGCGGGATCTACGACCAGGTCGGCGGCGCGTTCGCGCGCTACTCGGTCGACGCGCGCTGGCTCGTGCCGCACTTCGAGAAAATGCTGTACGACAACGCGCTGCTGACGCGTCTCGGGGTGCATCTCTGGCAGGCAACGAAGGACGCCGAGACGCGCCGCGTCGCCGAGGAGACGATCGGCTGGCTCGCGCGCGAGATGACGTCGCCGTCCGGTGGCTTCTACTCCACCCTCGACGCGGACAGCGAGGGCCACGAGGGAAAGTTCTACGTGTGGACGCCGGACGAGATCCGCTCGGTGCTCCGCGCTGACGCTGACGCCATGCTCGAGTATTGGGGCGTGACCGACGCGGGGAACTTCGAGGGCGCGAACATCCTTCACGTCGGCGATCGCGCCGGCTCCGTCCCGCTCGACGCCGTCGTCGCGGCGCGGATGAAACTGTACGAAACGCGCGAGCGGCGCGTCCGCCCCGCGCGCGACGAGAAGATCCTCGCATCCTGGAACGGGTTGATGCTGCGCGCGGTGGCCGAGGCGGCGCGGGCGTTCGGCGACACGCGCTTCCGCGAGCTCGCTCTCCGCAACGGCGAGTTTCTCTTTCGAGAGATGGTGCGCGGCGGCCGCGTGCGTCGCACACACAAGGACGGACAGAGCCGCATCGCGGGCTTTCTCGAGGACTACGCCGCGGTCGCTCTCGGATCGCTGTCGCTGTACGAGCTGACGTTCGATCGGGTCTGGCTCGACCGCGCGCGCGACCTCGCGGCCGCCATCATCACGTGGTTCTGGGACGAGACTGCCGGCACGTTCTTCGACACGGCGAGCGATCACGAAGAGCTGTTGACGCGCCCGCGCGACATCACCGACAACGCGACACCGGCCGGTACCTCGCTCGCCGTCGAGCTCCTCCTTCGACTGGGCGACGTACTCGGCGACGCGGATATGACGCGCCGCGCGACGTTCGTCCTCGAGACGGTCGCGGAGCCGATGGCCAGATATCCGCTCGCGTTTGGCCACGCGCTGGCGGCGGCCGACGTCGCCGTCTTCGGCGCGACGGAGGTCGCGATCGTCGGAGATCCACAGCGCGACGATTTCGGGGCGCTCGCGCGCGCCGCGGCATCGACCTACGTGCCGTCGCTCGTCGTCGCCGGCGGTGCGCCGGGTGAGACGAATGGCGTAGCGCTGCTCGCGCAGCGTGACGCGCGCGAGGGCAGGGCCACCGCCTACGTCTGTCGCGGCTTCGTTTGCGAGGAGCCGACCACGGACGCGGAGCGGCTCGTCAGCCAGCTAGCAGAAAGTCGCTGAAGAAACCCGAAGGGATGGTTCCCATGCGCATGAAGCGCTCGTGGAACTCGCGCGCCGACGCCCCGGTTCCTTTCTTCGAGCGATATGCTTCGCGAAGCCCGATGATCGCGTTCTTTCCGAGGTTGTACGTGATCGCCTGCGTCGGCCACTTGCTGTAGCGATAGATCGCGCGCTGCGCGCCGTCGCACACCGCCTTCGCGGCGGGCTCGCGCGCGGCTCTGGCACAGGCATCCGGATAGAAGTTCACGCGCTGCGTGAAGTAGTTCACGGCTTCGTCGAAGGTCATTCGGCCGGTGTGCAGACCGACGTCGATGCGCACGCGCGCTGCGCGCAGCAGCTGCCCCTGCAGCTCGTAGAGATACTCGGCGGGAGAGTAAAAGCCGTACGGGCGGTCCGGGCTGGGCTCCGCCATCAGCTCCTCGGAGTAGAGTCCCCATCCTTCCGTCGCCGGCGAATCGCTCCACATCGACGACGAATCCTCGACCGCGCCCGGCGTGAGCCAGCGGATGTTCGAGATCTCCGACGCGTACCGAGTCATGTACTTGTAGTGCCAGTCGTGTCCCGGGAAGCCCTCGTGGATCGCGGTATCGGCGACCGACGCCCGGCTGTGCTCGCGAAGGGCAGCCGGATCGTTGCCGGTCGGCGTGAGATAGAACCGGCCGACGCCGCTCTTCTTGAAGGGCGGAGCCGGGTAGTACGCCGCGTCGATGGTGCTGCGCAACACGGGCGGCGTCGGCACGATCTCGAGCTTGTAGTCTCCCGGAACGTCGAACAGCCCGCGCTCGCGTCCATATGCGACCGCGCGCTCGGCGGTCTCCCGGTACCAGCGCAACAGCTCCTCGTCGTTCGCCGGCGATTCGGCCGAGAGGTCTTCCATGACGCGGCGGATGCTCCACGCCCGATCCTGTTCGTTGCCGAAAGGCAGGTTGATTCCGCGCGCGCGTGACAGGCGTTCGGCGACTTCGGCGATGCGCTGCGTGTATTCCTCCACCTGGCGCGCGCCGTAGTCGTAGAGCTCCGCGGGAGAGCGCGTTTCGCGCAGTACGGTACGCAGGCGCCAGGCATATCCGACTTCGCCGAGCTGGAAGCGGTCCTGCTTGTCGCCGGCGGGAAAGGTCTGCTCGAGCCACGCGGCGAAGTCCTCGTATGCCTTCGCGGCGCGCTCTCCGGCGCCGCCGAGGCCGGACAGCATCGTCGCCGCGAACGGCTGATCGCCAAGGTACTGTTTCGCGAGCGACGGGAGCGTCAGACGGAAATACGCCGCGTTGGCTCGACTGCCCGCCACGCCATCGCGCTCGACCATGCGCCGATCGGGAACGTTGCCGTCGCGCTTTCCGGCCTCGATGTTCGCGCGCGCCACCGCGAGGTATTCCGGTATCGTCGAGACGCGCGACACGACGAGGCGCCACTCGCCATTGTCGCCGATCTTGCCGTCCGGGTACGTGCGCATCTGCTGGATCTGCCAGTCGACACCGCGAAAGGGCTCGGCGACGTACGTGTCGATCGCGCGCTGGTGGTACTTGCGCTCGAGCTGCCAGCGCAAGAACGCGAGCTGTGCGCCCATCACCGCGTGGTCGATGCGGCTCTGCGGCGTCAGCAGCGCGGGATCGAAAGCACCGTGCGCGCGCTCGACGCGGCGGTAATCGCGCGCTTCGTCGCCGAGCGCGTCCTGCGAGCAGTCCCGCAGTTTGCCGCCGAGCGCGGAGAGCGTCGGATCCCAGCCGTCGCCGCCGAGATACGTGGACGTCACCGGATTGAGCACCAGCTGACGGCGGAAGTACCCGTCGCGGAGCCGGATGAATCCTTCGTCGGCGAGCTCACGGCGCGACTCCAGCTTGCATGCGCCGAGCGCGGGCACCGCGGCGGCGCCGGCGGCAATCGTGAGGCCGGCGCGCACGAAATCGCGACGATCCATCGTCATTGCTTGAACCAGTGCGTCGCTGCGCTCCACTTCTCCGGGACGAACAGGTCTTCGTCGAGCGGGACGTCCACGCGGACGTTGGCGTATACCTCGCGGAAGGCGAGGTGTCCGCCGCGCAAGACGCGCACCTCCTCCGCCACCCATCCACCGCCGTGCTGGACGTATTTCTCGAAGCGAATGTCGCTCGTGATGTGCCGCGCCGTGTCCGTCTGCATGAGCCGGACGAACAGCAGCCGGTCCGCCTCGACCCAGAACTGCGCCGACGTCGAGTCACGTGGGCCGGCGCCCACGACGTACATGCGCTTTCCATAGAGCGTGTCGGTGCGCAACAGACTGAGATCGATATGCTCGGCGGCGAGCTGCTGCATGGTCCGCTGCGTGGGCTGCGCATACACGTCGAAGCCGAGGATCAGGAGGACGTTCCTGCCCACGCGCCGGTCCACGACCTTGCCGCCCTGAAACGTGTAGACGGAATCGCCGCGATATACCACGCCGTTTCCGCGCGACGGTTCGCCCAGATCGATTCGCAGGCGGCCTGGAATGATGCCCGCCTCGTACCACGTTTCGACGCGGCTGGGCGTGCCATCGGGGCGGAGAAAGGTGCTGGTCTGCACGAAGGTCAGGTTGCGATACCACTTGCCGGCGTAGCGATCGCGCATCCCTGCAAGCAGCTGATCGGCGCTGGTGATCGCGTTCGCGCGAACGGTTTCCCCGCGCGGGCCGCCCACGTCCACCTGCCGACGACACGCGGCGAGCAGCACGACGGCGATCGACACGTATTTGCGCATGGCTAGAACATTACTCAGGTTCCGAGCGTGACGAGAATCTTCGACATCTCCGTTCCGATCGCGAACGGCGGTGTGGTGTATCCGCGCAATCCGGAGATTTGCATCGAGCCGCATTCCGAGCTGAGCAAGGGCGGAAGCTCGAACGTGTCGCGCCTCTCGTTCGGCTCGCACACGGGGACACACGTCGACGCGCCGCGCCATTTCTTCGACGCGGGCAGCACCGTCGACCGACTCCCGCTCAACGCGCTCATCGGTCCTGCGCAGGTGTTCTCGTTCGCGGACGACGTCATGCAGATCACCGCGGACCACCTGCGCGGCCAGCGGCTCACGAACGTCGAGCGCATCCTGCTGCGGACACGGAACTCCGGCTTCGTGAAGGACCGCGAGTTTCACCCCGATTTCACCTATCTCGCGCCGGATGGCGCCGAGTACCTGGCGTCACTCGGCGTCAAGCTCGTGGGTGTCGATTATTACTCCGTCGAGCAGTTCAGGTCGGGGCATCACAGGACACACCGAACGCTGCTGGAGCGGGGGATCGTGATCGTCGAAGGTCTCGATCTGTCGGCGATCGAGCCGGGGCAGTACGCGTTCTGTTGTCTGCCGCTGCGTCTGGAAGGATTGGATGGTGCGCCGGCACGGGCTGTCCTCATGCGGCCATCCTGAACGGCACAAGGGAGGGGTCCAACCGGATAAGTTCATCGCGGATGAACTTCGGTGGTTGGAACTTTCACTCGTGCACTTCCGCGTAATGAGAAAATGCAACTAGCGATGATCGGCCTCGGCAAGATGGGCGGCAACATGTCCGAGCGATTGCTTCGTGGCGGACATCAGGTGGTCGCCCTCGATCACCACGCCGACAACGTCGCCAAGTACGTGAGGCTCGGCGCGACCGGGGCCAGCTCGCTGGCGGACGCGGCGAAGAAGCTTGCTGCGCCGCGCGTCGTGTGGATCATGGTCCCTGCGGGCGATCCGGTGGATCAGACGATCGACGAGCTGCGGCCGATGCTCGGCGAGGGCGACGTCATCATCGACGGCGGCAACTCGAACTTCCGCGACAGCATGCGTCGCGCCGATTCCCTGCGCGAGCAGGGAATCCAGTACATCGACTGCGGCACGAGCGGCGGGATCTGGGGGCTCGAGAACGGCTACTGCCTCATGGTCGGCGGCGAGAAGCGCGCGGTGCTGCGCTGCGAGCCGATCTTCAAAACGCTCGCGCCACCGCACGGATTCGCGCACGTCGGCCCCTCCGGCGCCGGGCATTACGTCAAGATGGTGCACAACGGCATCGAGTACGGGCTGCTGCAGGCGTACGCGGAGGGGTACGAGATCCTGCACGCGTCGAAGGACTTTCCCGAGATCGACCTGCACTGCGTCGCCGAGCTGTGGCAGCATGGCAGCGTCGTCAGGTCCTGGCTCAACGAGCTCGCCGTGCGCGCGTTCGACAAGGACGCCTCGCTCTCCCAGCTGCGCGGCTACGTCGCCGATTCCGGTGAGGGCCGCTGGACGGTGAAGGAGGCGATGGACATCGACGTCCCTGCGCCGGTCATCACGCTGTCGCTGCTCATGCGCTTCCGCTCGCGGCAGGACGACTCGTTCTCCGCCAAGGTCATCGCGGCGCTGCGCAACGAATTCGGCGGACACGCGGTGCAGAAGACGTGAGCGTCTCCACGCAGGTCCCGGAATCGCGGCGCCTGCATCCGCGGCCGAGCCAGGTGATTCGCGCGCTGGGCGACGAGCGGCGCAAGGCGGAGCCGTGCACGATCGTGATCTTCGGCGCGCATGGCGACCTCGCGAAGCGGAAGCTGCTGCCCGCGATCTACCAGCTCGCGCAGGACAAGCTGCTCCCGGATGGCTGCGACGTCCTCGGCACGGCGCGCGAGCCGATGGACGACGCGAAGTTCCGCGCCATCATGCGGGACGCGGTCAAGGCGAGCGACGAGATCTCCGACTTCGACGAACAGGTGTGGCGCTCGCTCGCCGAGCGAATGCACTACACCCCCGGCGATCTGTCCAATCCCGAGGCCTATGGGTCCATCGCCGCGCGCCTCGAGGAGATCGAGCAGCAGCGCCCCGATGCGCGCAACCGGCTGTTCTACCTCGCGGTGCCACCCAGCGTTTTTGCGCCGATCGTGCGAACGCTCTCGGAGAGCGGGCTCGCGCCGCGCATGCGCGACGACGCGTCGCGTCCGTGGTATCGCGTCGTCATCGAGAAGCCGTTCGGGCACAGCCTCGAGACGGCGCGCGAGCTGAACCAGCTGGTGCTCGAGCTGTTCAGCGAATGCCAGCTGTACCGCATCGACCACTACCTCGGCAAGGAGACCGTGCAGAGCATCCTCGTCTTCCGGTTCGCGAACGCGATCTTCGAGCCGATCTGGAACCGGCAGTCGGTGCAGCACGTGCAGATCACGGCGGCGGAGACAGTCGGCGTCGAGACGCGCGGCAAGTACTATGAGGAAGCCGGCGTGGTCCGCGACATGTTCCAGAACCACCTGCTGCAGCTGCTGACGCTCACCGCGATGGAGCCGCCGGTGAAGATGACCGCGAATGCCGTCCGCGACGAAAAGCTCAAGGCGCTGCATTCGCTGCGCTGGCTGCACAGCGACGAGATCGAGCAGGCGGCCGTGCGCGCGCAGTACGTGTCGGGCTCGCAGAACGGCACGCGCATGGCCGCGTATCGTGACGAGCCGGCGGTCGCGCGTGACTCGACCACGCCGACATATGCCGCCGTGCGCTTCTACGTCGACAACTGGCGCTGGAAGGGCGTGCCGTTCTTTCTGCGCTCCGGCAAGCGTCTCGCGCATCGCGTGACCGAGATCGCCGTGACCTTCCGCGAGCCTCCCGTCCTCATGTTCAGCCACGAGACGCGCGAGCAGATCGCGCCGAACGTCCTGACCATGCGCATTCAGCCGAACGAGGGTGCGTCCCTCAGCTTCCTCGTCAAAGCCCCCGGCGCCGCGTACCAGCTGTCGCGGCGCATCGAGGTCGCGCCGGTCGCGATGGACTTCCTGTACAAGGAAGCCTTCGGGGAGAGCAACCCGCCGGCGTACGAGACGCTGTTGCTCGACATCATGCTCGGTGACGCGACGCTGTTCACGCGCAGCGACGAGGTCGAGGCGGCATGGCGCGTGATCGATCCGTTGATCCAGTACTGGGAGAACAACCCGCCCGCGAAGATGCCGACGTACGCCGCCGGATCATGGGGGCCGCCGGAAGCGGACCGGCTCGTACAGGCGCACGGCGTTCGTTGGCGTGAACCAGAGTAGATCCGCCGGCGTCCGTTTCCGCCGCGTTCTGCTCGTCGTGAACCCCGGCGCTCGGCGTGCGCTGCAGGCGCGCGACGACGCGATGCGCGCGTTCACGGCCGCGGGCGTCGCCTGCGACGTGCTGCTGACCGAAGGACCGGGGCACGGCACACGCATCGCGAGCGAAAATGCAGCGAGCTACGACGCGATCTTCACGCTCGGCGGAGACGGCACGGCGATGGAGGTCATCACGGCCCTCGCGGAGCGCGGCCCGCCCATCGGCATCCTGCCCGGCGGAACGGGCAACATTCTGGTGCGCGCGCTCGGCATTCCCATTCGTGTGTCGCGAGCCGTTCCTGCGCTGCTGTCGGGCCGCGAAGCGCGCATCGACCTGGGACGGACGCAGTCGGGGCGGCACTTCGCGATCGGGCTCGGCGTCGGCATCGACGAAGCGATGATCGCCGGCGCCTCGCCGCTCATGAAGAAGCGCATCGGCCTGCTCGCGTACGTCTGGTCGGCGACCAAGGCGGCGCTTCGGCCACGGAACTTCCGCCTGCGCCTCACCGTCGACGGCACCGTCTACGAGCGCGAGGCGGCCTTCGTGATGATCGCGAACCTTGGCGTCGTGCCACTCTTCGGGACGCTCTTCCGCTTCGGCGACGGCATCATGTACGACGACGGTCTGCTGCACGCGTGCGTCTACTCGCCGCGGAACTTCGCCGACTCGATCCGGATCTTCACGCGGATTGCGCGCGGGGACGTGCACACCGATCGCGCGACGTTCTACGCGGCGGGCCAGCAGTTCCGTTTGGAGACGGATCCGCCGCGACGGGCGCAGGCCGACGGCGAGCTGCTCGACATGACGCCGATGGAGATCACGGTGCGCCCGCACGCCGCGCGCCTGCTCATCCCGCGGTAGTCATCCCGAGCGAAGCGAGGGATCTGCAGGTGACGAACTGCAGATTCCTCGCTGCGCTCGGAATGACTGCTCAGAGGTCCGCGCAGCTCTTCACGATCTGCCGGCAGTTCCGACAGATGAGCTTGCACTTGACCCATTCGACGTCTTCCGAGCCGCAGCGATCGCAACTCTCGCGCGGCGGCGGCTTTCTAGTCGAAGTCGAGGGCAAGATCGAGCGCGGGCGGCGAATGCGTCAGCGATCCGACGGATATGAAATCGACGCCCGTCTCCGCGATCGCGCGCACCGTCGAGAGGTTGACGCCGCCGGACGCCTCCGTCTTCACGCGCCCCTTGGCGATCTCCACGGATTCGCGGAGGTCGTCGAGCGACATGTTGTCGAGCAGCACGATGTGGGCGCCGGCTTCCACCGCCTCCTCCACCTGGCGCGGCGTTTCGCACTCCACCTCGATCTGCGTCCCCGCGGGCGCCATGTCGCGCACGCGCTTGACCGCGAGGCTGATGTCGTTGTCGCAGGCCGCGAGATGGTTGTCCTTGATCAGCACACTGCTCGCGAGATCCATGCGGTGGTTCGTGCCGCCCCCGCAGCGCACAGCGTATTTCTCCAGCACGCGCCAGCCGGGCGTCGTCTTGCGGGTGTCGAGGATCTTCGCGTTCGTGTGCGCGACCGCATCGACGAAGCGTGCCGTCAGCGATGCGATGCCTGAAAGCCGCTGCATGAAGTTGAGCGCCACGCGCTCCGCGCCGAGGAGGCCGCGCGCGTGTCCGGTGACGAAGAGGATCGGGTCGCCCTTCGACACACGCCAGGCGTCCTCGCGGTCGACGCGAATCGTCGCTTTCGGATCGGTGAGGCGGAACGCCTCGAGGGCGAGCGGAACGCCGCAGATCGTCCCTGTGCCGCGCGCGACGAGCGTCGCGCGGGCGCGGCGATCGGAGACCACCGTCGCGATGGTCGTGATGTCGTTGAACGCCTGGTCTTCGTCGAGGGCGGCACGAACGACCTGCTCCAATTCGCCCGGCTTGAGGGGAAAGCGCAGGAGGGAGTCCCCCTCGTATGCCGGCATCGAGAGCGGCGTGATGGTGCGCGGAAAGCTGCGGCGTTCGGCGCGGCGACGTTCCATCCCCGGCGTCTCCATGTTCTCCCCCTTTCTCCGGCCGGACTCTCCGCTCTGGTTCTCCATGAAGGCAGCGGCGGTTACTCGCCCGGGTCGATCGTCTCCGGAACCGGAGACAGCGCGGGTCCGCTCCGCCCACCGATCGCGATCATGCGCTCGATCGCGCCGCGCGCGCGCGCGGCCACGTCAGCGGGAACGGTGATCGGGTACTGCATCGTCTCGAGGGCGCGCTTCACTTTGGGCAGCGTGGTCACCTTCATGTATGCGCACGACGCGCGTTCGTTCGCCGCGAAGAACCGCTTCGACGGGTTTTCGCGACGCAAACGATGCAGGATGCCCACCTCCGTCGCAACGATGAATTCGCTGGCGGACGACTCCCTGGGGCGTTTGATCATCCCCTCGGTCGACAGGATCTGAACGCCGTCCGCGTCGATGTCACCGGCGGACATGGCCTCGATCACGCTGGTCGAGCAGCCGCACTCGGGGTGGATGAGGAACTCGGCGTCCGCGTGCAGGCTGCGCTGCAGCCGGATGTTCTCCGGATCGATCCCCGCGTGCACGTGACACTCGCCCATCCACACGTGGATGTTGTCTCGGCCGCTGACGCGCCGGACGTGCGCGCCGAGGAACATGTCGGGGAGAAAAAGGATCTCCTTGTCCCTGGGGATCGCGTTGATCACCTCGACGGCGTTGCCGGACGTGCAGCAGTAGTCGCTCTCCGCTTTGACCTCGGCGGTCGTGTTGACGTATGCGACGACCACCGCGCCGGGATGCTCTGCTTTCCACTCGCCGAGCTGTTCGGCGTCGATCGTCGCGGCGAGAGAGCAGCCCGCGGCGAGATCTGGCAGGAGCACCGTCTTGGTGGGCGACAGAATGGCCGCGGTTTCCGCCATGAAATGGACGCCACAGAACACGATGACGTCGGCTTCGGTCTTTGCAGCCTCGCGGGACAGGCCAAGGGAATCACCGACGAAATCGGCGACGTCCTGCACCTCGGCGCGCTCGTAGTTGTGCGCGAGCAGAACCGCGTTCCGGGTCTTCGCTAGTTCGCGAATCTCGGAATGAAGCTCATCGATCTGAGCCTTTCGCGAGTCTGCTGCTACGGTGGCCATGCTGCAATCTAGAGTGTTGGCGGCAAAGGCGATCCAAGCGGATGGGCTTAACGAACTGATCCTCGTGACCGCTATTTCGCGGGTGCGACCTCATAATCGGCAATCGCGGCGAGTCTTTCGGCCACGCGCTTCTGTTCAGCCTTCGTTTCCGGCCAACCAACCACATCTCGATGCAGGGACGGCAGTCGCCCAGCCTTCAAAACCAACGTTTGACTCACAGTGGCAAGAGCACGAGAATGGAAAACCGCCCTACCGTAAAGGGTGCGGTCGTGAGTGCCCGAGGCGATCTGGCGCCCGATCCGCCAGAGCAAATCCATCGAGGCGCCAGCCGAACGATAAACTGAAGTGCCCCACGTCCCGTTTCGATGCGGCAAGAATGCCGCAGCCTTGGCCCTATTCTCTTTCTTATCGACCCATCTCTCTACAACGACGAACCTGCTCAACGGCTCGCTAGGACCTATAGGACTATGCCCCCGCAGGGAAAAGCCTAGCCAATCCATCCAAAACTGCCGAAGGAATTTCTTCACTAAAGAACTCCGTACCAGACCTGTCTCTCTCGCCGAATATCCCTGCGAAGCTGATGCGGCCACCACGCGCGATGCTTACAGAGAAGAGCTGATGCCTCGACCGGCGCCAAGTTATCGAAACTTCGCCGTCCGGATCGATGGCGATTTCTGGATCCTCGGGCGTGGGCGGCAATGCGTCCAAGAATCGTGAGGCGACCTCAAACGTCTCAAGATCTACTGGCAAAGCGCCATATCCATCCCAACCTGGTGAGCTTGCTTCAAGGCACGCCGTATTCAGATCCCAATGCCGTTTGCTCCACGCGGCACTGGCCTGAAGAGGCAGCGAATCTCGTCGCCTTTGCTGAACTGCATCCCGAATCTGCTGCTCAATGCTTCGTGCCTCGTCGCCTACAGCTCTTCCGGCGACAATATCACGAGGACTCAACGCGAACGTCGTCAATCGTAGGGCTCCAGTGCTGTGTCAGTAACCATTCCAAAAAAGATGTCGTTCTTTAGTCGACGCAGGTCGCCGAGAACTCGTCTCAAGTCGGCGGCATGCATTCCAAGGCCACCGGCTTTGTATACATCAATATCTACTGTGAGAAGCGTATTGTCACCGCCGAGGTTTGCCTCAAGGTTCTGAACAATGTTCCCCATGTATCCGGACACTGGATCATGCCGCGATTGCCTGTTCAGAAACGAATTCAATACTGCAGGGGCGCCTGGTATCGATGGTGGTGTGACCAAAAGGTAGGTTTCAAGGTTCCCTTGCGGGGGTAGGCGCAGCCTGTTGATGTATCGCAACGCTACGCGATCCACGACATCCGGCTTGGCACTGGCGAGGTATACAGACCAAAGCCGCAAAGCCTCGGGCTCAAGTTCGTCCCAGTTGGTGTAGGGGGCTAGCCGGTTGAACGTAAAGCCATCACGCCGGAATTGCGCAATGTTGCGACCGTCGGCGCTCTTAAAAAGAAAGCCTGCGAACGCGCTAGAGTCAGAGTGCGTTAACGGCGTCATCGCTTTCCCAGCCTTTACTTCAAATATGGCTTCGAAGCTGCGCATCTCCTCCTTGATTGGATATCGGTCGTTTAGCTGGCCGTAGACACCCGATAAAGTCTCGGTTGCGAAGTCCGCCGGAAGAGTCACGCGAAAGTCGAAGACGGCCTCGGTTATCGGAGCCTTCGATAGACGTCGCGGTCTAGCCATGAACTATTCGCCGCATTGTAAGGCCTTCATTCTCCTAACCTATGGCCCCAAGGGTGCGTGCGGAAACGTTGCATTGCTAAGTCACCGCGGTCGGCACGACACATGAACCGCAGCCCCCTGTCACAGCTCAATGTGACGACCTCTCCAAACCGCTAAAGGTCGCGGGTAATCCGAACGATAGTGGCCCCCGCGGGACTCACGGCGCTTGAGCGCGCCTTCGACGATCATCTGCGCGGTCTGTACGAGGTTCCGCTCTTCGGTGGCGCCGACGGGCAGGCGCTGTTCGATGTCGCTGAGTCGGCGCTGCGCTTCACGAAGTCCTGACGCGCTGCGGATCACGCCGGCGTCGCGCCACATGATCTCGCGCGTCGTGTCCGCCGCCACCTGCGCCGCGCCGCGGTCCCTAAGGACTGGCACCCGCCAGCTTCCGGGGTGCGGCACCGCGTTGAGCGCGGCAACCTGGACGATGTCGCGCGCGACGCGCTCCGCGAACACGAGTCCCTCGAGGAGCGAGTTCGACGCGAGACGATTCGCGCCGTGCACGCCGGTGCGCGACACCTCGCCGACGGCGTACAGGCGCTGGACGTTGGATCGGCCGCACAGATCGGTGACGATGCCGCCCATCATGTAGTGCGCGGCGGGAGTGACCGGGATGAGATCTCTGCGCGGATCCAGACCACGAGCGGTGCAGAGGGCGAAGATGCCGGGAAAGCGTTTCGGGAAAACCGACGCGAGCTTGAGCGCGTCGAGGTACACCTTTCGCCCGGCGAACTGTTGATCGACGATCGCGCGCGCGACGACGTCGCGCGGAGCGAGATCGGCGAGCTTGTGCACTTTCTTCATGAATCGGTCGCCGCGATCGTTCACCAGCACGGCGCCCTCGCCGCGCACCGCCTCCGAGATGAGCTGCAGCGGATTCTCGGGCGTGTCGAGCGCCGTCGGATGAAATTGCACGAACTCCATGTCCGCGACGGTGACTCCGGCCCGGTGCGCGATGGCGAATCCGTCTCCTGTCGCGACCACGGGATTCGTCGTGTACCGGTACACCTGGCCGCAACCACCGGTCGCGAGCACGGTGACGTCGGCGATGATCTCCGTCGCGACGCCGCTGACGCTGGCGCGCACGCCGAGGCACGCGCCACGACGCACGATGAGATCGAGAACGCGGGTCTTCTCGAGCACACGCACGTGCTTGCTGTGCCGCACGCGCGCGATGAGCGTGCGAGCGATCTCGGCGCCGGTCTGGTCACCGTGCGCGTGCACGATGCGCTTGCGCGAATGCGCCGCCTCGCGGCCGAGCTTGAGACGTCCGGTCTCCGGCTCGAGATCGAAGCGCGCACCCGCGGCCTGCAGCTCGCGCACGCGCGTCGGCCCTTCCTCGACGAGCACCTTCACCGCGTCGGCGTCGCACAGCGCGGCGCCCGCGGCGAGCGTGTCGCGCCGATGCAGCTCCGGAGAGTCGCCCGCGCCGAGCGCTGCCGCGATCCCGCCCTGCGCGTACGACGTCGCGCTGTCAAAGAGCGACCGCTTCGTGAGCAGGAGCACGTCGCCGTGCTCCGCGCCACGCCACGCGGTGTGCAGTCCCGCTACTCCGGATCCCACGACGAGAAATCGCGTGCGGATGCGTTCGACGGACATGCGCTGAAAATATGGGCGCGGCGCATCGAACGCGTTGAGCGTCTCTGCGCAACGCTGTTGCAGTTTTCCCGGGACAATGGGCATCTTCATGCGCCATGCGGAAGCTGTTTGTCCTCCTCGGCGCGCTCGTCGTCGGCGCCGTCGCGCTCCTCTTCGTTCGACCGAGTGGCGCGGAGCAGCCGCCATCGGGCGACGCCGTCAGCGTCGGCATCGTGTTCGACATGGGCGGACGCGGCGACAAGTCGTTCAACGACGGCGCGTATCTCGGCGGCGAGCGCGCGCAGAGGGAGCTCGGCGCGCACGTGCGGTACATCGAGCCGGGTGACGGCTCCGATCGCGAGGCCGGTCTGCGTCTTCTCGCCGCCGAGGGGATGGATCTCGTCGTGGGCGTCGGATTCATCTTCTCGGACGATCTCACGCAGCTTGCGAAGGAATACCCGAACACGCACTTCGCGGGCGTGGACTACTCTCCCGCGCTCGATCGCAACGGAAATCCCGTTCCCATTCCACCGAATCTCGCCGCCCTCAAGTTCCGCGAGGAAGAAGGATCGTTTCTCGTCGGCGCGGTCGCGGCACTGCTGAGCAAGACGCAGAAAGTCGGCTTCGTCGGCGGGATGAACTTTCCGCTGATTCACAAATTCGAGGCGGGCTATCGCGCCGGTGTGAAGCAGGTTTGCGCGGGGTGTACCGTCGTCTCACAATACGCGGGCGTCACCCCGGAGGCGTTCCGCAATCCCGGACGCGGCAAGGAGCTAGCGCTCAGCCAGTATCAGCAGGGCGTCGACATCATCTATCACGCAGCCGGCTCGACGGGCCTCGGCGTATTCGAGGCGGCGCGGCAGTCGGGGAAGCTCGCGATCGGCGTGGACGCCGATCAGTACGCCGAGGCGCCGGGACACATCCTCACGTCGATGGTGAAGGGTGTCGACGTCGCGGTATTCGAGGCGACGAAGTGGGTGAAGGAGGGACGCTTCAGGGGCGGCGTCTATCAGCTCGGACTGAAGGAGGGCGGCGTCGGATACATCTACGACGCGAACAACCGTGCGCTGATCCCCGATTCCGTGCACGCCCGCCTCGAGCAGCTGCAGCGTGACATCGTCGCGGGCAGGATCAAGGTGCCGAGCACGCTGTGATCCGTCTGACCGGCATCGACAAGTCATTTGGTCCGGTACGCGCCAATCGCGGCGCGTCGCTCGACGTCGCGGCGGGAGAGATCCACGCGCTCGTCGGTGAGAACGGCGCCGGGAAGTCGACGCTCATGCGGATCCTCAGCGGAATGTTTCAGCCGGACGCCGGCAGGATCGAGGTGAACGACCGCGACGTCACCGGGTGGCACACCGCGGACGCGATCGCGGCCGGTGTCGGCATGGTGCATCAGCACTTCATGCTCGTGCCGACGCTGACGGTGACCGAAAACGTGACGCTCGGCGCGGAGGTGCGGCGCGGGATGCGACTCGATCGGCTGCGCGCGGAAGGTGAGATGCGTGCGCTGATGCAGCGCACCGGCCTCGAGGTGCCGACGACGCGGAGGGTGGCGGACCTCACCGTGGGCGAAGCGCAGCGCGTCGAGATCCTCAAAACGCTGTATCGCGGCGCGCGCGTCCTGATCCTCGACGAACCGACGGCTGTGCTCTCGCCGCCGGAAGTCAGCGAGCTGTGGCGAGTGCTGCGCCGGCTGCGGGACGAGGGCGGCACCATCGTGCTGATCACCCACAAGCTCGACGAGGTCATGGCCATCAGCGACACGATCACCGTCATGCGGCAGGGCGAAACGGTTGGACGGTTGAAGACGGCGGAGACGTCGCCGCAGGAGATTGCGCGAGAGATGGTCGGACGCGATGTCACGCTCGCGACAGCCCAGGCGGGTGGGAGCAGCGTTCAACGTTCAACGGCTCCAACGTCATCGGGCTTGCTCGACGTGCGCGACCTGCGTGTGGCGAGTGCGCGTCGGGACAACGCCGTGGACGGCATCTCGTTCGCCGTCGCGCCCGGCGAGATCTTCGGGATCGCGGGCGTCGAGGGAAACGGTCAGACGGAGCTCATCGAAGCGATCGCCGGCATCCGACAGGTAACGAGCGGGTCGATACTGCTCGACGGACAGGACATCACGCGCACGACGGTGCGGCAGCGCGGCGACCTGGGCCTCTCGCACATCCCCGAAGATCGTCACGAGCGAGGTCTCATCCTCGAGTACAGCATCGCGGACAATCTCATCCTCGGGCAGCAGCATCACTTCACGAAGAAGCTCGGCGCGCTGGATGGCGAGCACGTCGCGACGAACGCGCGCGACATGATCGCGAAGTATGACATCCGTCCCGCGGATCCTGCGCTGCCGGCGCGCGCTTTGTCCGGCGGCAATCAGCAGAAGATCGTCATCGCGCGTGAGATGGGCGGCGGGGGCGCGCGAGAGTTCCGCGTACTGCTCGCGGCGCAGCCGACGCGCGGTGTGGACGTCGGTGCCATCGAGTTCATTCACGCGCAGCTGCGCGCGGCGCGCGCGGCCGGAAAGGCGGTGCTGCTCGTGTCCGCGGACCTTACCGAGGTGTTGGCGCTGTCCGACCGCATCGGCGTGATGTACGGCGGCCGGATCGTGACGACGATCGCCGGGGCGCAGGCGAGCGCGGAGAAGCTGGGACCGTACATGACCGGAGCTGCGGCAGCGTGAATCGCGCCAAGCTCGAGGAGGCGCTGCTTCCACCAGTCGTCGCGCTCCTCGTCGCAGTCATCGTGGGCGACGTCCTGATCATCAGCTTCGGGCAATCACCCGCCGCGGTGTATCGGCAGCTGCTCGAGGGTACATGGGGCAACGCGTATGGCCTCGGACAGGTTCTGTACAAGGCGACGACGCTCACGTTCACGGGACTGTCGGTCGCGTACGCGCTCCGGGCCGGGCTCTTCAACATCGGCGCGGAGAGTCAGCTCGCCGCGGGTGGCTTCGCGGCGGCGTTCGTAGGGCTCGCTCTCCCCGCGGGAATTCCCGCGCTGATCGTTTTACCTGTGTACGTCCTCGCAGCGGGCCTCGCGGGCGGCATCGTCGGTGGAATCCCTGGCGCGCTGAAGGCGAAATTCGGCGCGCACGAGGTGATCACGACGATCATGCTCAACTTCATCGTGCTGGCGCTGCTGAACTATCTGATCTCGGCGCGCTTCAAGGTGCACGACACGCTGCATACCGCCGAGATCCGGAGCGGAGCGCTTCCCCGCCTCGCCGATTTCTCAGGTCCGTTCCACGGATCCGCCGCGAACCTGGTGCTCCTGCTCGCGCTCGTCCTCGCCGCCGTCGTATGGTGGTTTCTTTTTCGCACGCGTCCCGGCTTCGAGCTGCGCGCCGTCGGATTGCAGCCCGAGGCCGCCGAGTACGGCGGGGTGAGCGTCGGAGGCGTGTGGTGGCGCGCAATGGCGGTGTCCGGCGCGATCGCCGGAATCGGCGGATTGAACTACGTGCTCGGCTACAAGCACTACTATGAGGAAGGATTCGGCGCCGGCGCGGGCTTCCTTGGGATCGCGGTCGCGCTCGTGGGACGCAACCATCCGGTGGGCGTCGTCATCGCCGCGATCCTGTTCGGGACGTTGTCGCAGGGCGGGCTCGCGGTGAACGCGCTCGTTCCCAAGCAGATGGTGGACGTGCTGCAGGCTGTCGTGATCATCGCCATGGCCACCGCTGTACCAGAGGTGAGGCGAGCCTTGCTGTCAGTACGGGGCGCGGGGCGCGGGGCGCGGGGCGCGAAACCGCCTCAAGACGCCCGCGTCCCGCTTCCCGCGTCCCGCGTCCCGCGCGTTCCGCAATGATGCTCTTCGCGTTTCTCGCGCAGACGCTGCGCATCGCAATGCCGTACCTGTTCGCATCGGCGGGTGGCGTGGTGTCGGAGCGAACGGGTCTGATCGCGCTCACGCTCGAGGGGTACATGCTGATCGCCGCATTCTGCGCGGCGATCGGGAGCCATTTCGGCGGATCGCCCTGGGTCGGCGTCATTGCCGGGATGGCCGGGGGCGCGGTGGCCGCGTTGCTGTATGGGCTGTGCTGCATCCGCTACAGAGCGAATCAGGTCGTCGTAGGGATCGCGATCAACCTCTTCGCGATCGGCATCACGCGCTTTCTCCTGCGACTGACGTTCGACAGCTCCTCCAATTCGCCGCGCGTTGGAGGGTTCACGGAATCCGGAACGGGATTCACGGCACTGATTCAGAATCCGCTCGTGTGGGCCGGAGTGCTGGCGCTACCAACGGTCGGCTGGATCATGTACCGAACGCCGTTCGGGCTGCGGATGCGTGCCGTCGGCGAGCATCCCGCCGCGGCGCTGTCCGTGGGCGTGCCCGTGCAACGCATCCGATGGTACGCCGTTGCGCTCTCGGGAGCGCTCGCGGGGCTCGGCGGCGCCTATCTCGCTCTCGACCAGCACCAATTCACCGATCAGATGACGGCCGGACGCGGGTTCATCGCGCTCGCCGCGACGATCTTCGGGCGCTGGGATCCGCCCCGCGTCGCGATCGCGTGCGTCGCATTCGCCGCGGCGGAGACGCTGCAGATTCAGCTCCAGGGCGCGCAGCTCATCCCGTCCCAGTTCGTCGAGATGATTCCCTACGTGCTGACCATCGTGGCGCTGGCCGGCGTCGTCGCGCGCGCAGTGCCGCCGGCGTCGCTGGGGCGAGTGACCGAGTAATTTCCGAGCAGCACGTTGTCGACCGACGCCCCCTCTCCGTCTCCCGCGCCTCCCGCGCGCCCCGCGCCCCCCTCCGTCTCAACGGCCGCGGCGAAAGCGCCGCACGCGATCGCCAAGCTCGTCGTGCTGATGGTCACGGCGTTCATGGACATGGTCGGCGTGCTGATGATCGTGCCGCTGATGCCGTTCTACGCCAAGCACATGGGCGCGGGAGGCTTCGTCGTCGGCCTCCTCGTGTCGTCGTTCTCGATCGCGCAGCTGCTGATGGCGCCCGTATGGGGTCGGCTGTCGGACCAGTACGGAAGGCGGCCCGCGCTGATGGTCGGTATGACGGCGTCCGCGATCGCATACGTCATCTTCGCCTACGCCGACTCGCTCTGGCTGCTGTTCCTCTCGCGGCTCGTGCAGGGAGCAGGCGGCGGCACCGTGAGCGTCATTCAGGCATATGTCGCGGACGCGCTCGAGCCGAAGGATCGTGCGAAAGGGCTCGGTTGGCTGTCCGCATCGACGAACGCGGGCGTCGCACTCGGCCCGGTGCTCGGGGGCCTCGCGCTCACCTGGTGGGGTCACACGGGGCCGGGGCTGCTCGCCGCGGGGCTCTCGGTGATCAACATCGCGTTCGCCTGGCGATTTCTCACTGAATCCCGCGACATGATCGAAGCGGCGGCCGTACGCGGACAGCGCGTTCCGGGCCGATCGAGGCAGGCGGTGCTGCGAGTCGCATCACACCCGAACGAGCCCGCGTCGCGCCTCATCTGGATCTACGCAATCGCCATCGGCGCATTCCAGGGAAGCACCGCGATCCTCGCGCTCTTCCTCGCGCAGCGTTTTGGCGTCACGGAAAAGACGATCGGTTTCTTCTTCGCCTACATCGGCGTGCTGTCTGTCGTGACGCGCGCGCTGATCCTCGGCCCGGCGGTGGACAAGTTCGGGGAGGCGCGTCTGTCGCGGCTCGGGCTGACGCTGCTCGCGTTGGGGCTCGCGCTCCTCCCCTTCATGTACCCTGCGTCGAACCCCGTGATCACCTATCTGCCGCTGGCTCTCGCGGTGGCGCTACTGCCGCTGGGCACCGCGTTCACCTTCCCATGCGTGACGGCGTTGCTGTCGCGCGTGGTGCCGAGCAGCGAGCGTGGATTGTACATGGGAGTGCAGCAGACGTTCGGCGGCGCGGCGCGCGTACTGTTCCCGATCCTGTACGGCTTCATGTTCGACCGCATCATGACGCTGCCGTTCTTCACGGCTGCGGTGCTCGTGGCGGCGACGATCCTGCTCGGGCTGGGGATGGGGTCGTATGCAACTAAAGCCGCCTGAGGAGATGCCGCGCCCGTGGCGCGGATTGGCCGCCCGTTCGGGCGGATCGGCCGCGCGCGAAGCGCGCGGCCATTCCGGAGCGCAGAGCGCTCCGGCGTCATTTCTCTTCAGCCATCCCGGGTTCGGACGCCAGCACGGCCTTCGCAATCTCGACCATCGGCACCGAGCGGTCCTGGCTGGTGCGCTGCAGGATGCGATAGGCCTCCTGCTCCGACGATCCCGTGCGGCGCATCAGGATGCCCTTGGCGCGCTCGATCACCTTGCGGTTCTCGAGCTGCTGCTTCGCCGACTCGGCGTCCTTGCGCGCCGATGACAGTTCCTTCGCGCGCGTGGCCGCGAGGCGGATCGTGGAATCCAGCACCTTCGGCGGCGCGGGCTTCGGGAGGAACGCGATCGCCGACGTTGCCTCGACGTCTCGGTCGGTCAGCGTCAGCGCTTGATCGCCGCTGAACAACACGACGGCGACGCCAGGGGCGTCGTGCGTGATCCGCTCGGCCGCTTCGATCCCCGAGCCGTCGGGCATGTGCACGTCGAGCAACACGACGTCGGGAACCAGCTCGTGCGCGCGCTCATATGCTTCGCGACCCGTGGACACTTCAGCCACGACAACGTGGCCGAGGGTGTTCAACAGATCGACGAGGAGCGCGCGCGCGTTGTCGTCGTCCTCCGCGAGCAGGACGCGGATGGTATGCGCGGCGTTCTCTGTCATTGTCGTCATGGGGAAACTTACCTGCGGACTACGATTCTGGACCAGCTTTCAGCCGCAGCGCGCTACATCACGCGTCGCCGGCCACCTGGATCAGGAACTCGGACGTTCGGATCGGCTTGCGCAGGAGGAAGTCAGCGCCTTCAGAGGGCGCGTTGTGTCCCTCCCAACCAGTCACGACACCGATGCGCAACGAGGGTCTCAGTTCGCGCGCCTGTGGAATCAAATCCCATCCACTCGCATCCGGGAGTCCAATGTCGGTAACAAGGACCTCGAATTCCGCCCCCTCGGGGGATTTAAGTCGGTCCAGCGCCTCTTGCACGGTCGCGGCCGACGTGACCTTGTGTCCCTCGGTCTCGAGAAGCGCAGTCATGAACTCGCGGCTGTCATTGTGGTCCTCGACCAGCAGGATACGACGGACGACCTTCTTCTTTTGTGTCGTTTCCTTCTTGAGGTCGGGAGCGGGCAGCGCCGCCCGTGGGAAACGCATCCTAACTGTCGTTCCCTGACCCTGCTGTGATACGAGTTCCACATCGCCGCGATGCCGCTTCACGATGCCGTACACCTCGGCTAGGCCGAGGCCTGTGCCCATCTGGCCCTTTGTCGTGAAGAACGGCTCGAACGCACGCTCGCGGACTTCGGCGCTCATGCCGTGACCGGTATCGGATACCTCGAGGAGCACCTTCTCCCCCTCGATTTCGGTATGAATACCGAGTGTGCCGCCACCCTGCATGGCGTCGAGCGAGTTCTGGACGAGGTTCAGCAGCGCCTCGCGCAACTCGCCCGCGATGCCGCGCACCAGCGCGCCGTTCGCGAGCTGGCGCTTGAGCTGGATCTGGCCGCCGCGCGCGCGCTCCGCCCATAGCGGACGCGTCATCGCCACGACTTCGTCGCAGATGTTGGAGAGGTCGACGAGCTCGTCGCGGACGCCCTGCAGCGGCTCCTGCCGGATGAAACGTCCGACGCGCGCGGCGGTCGCGGCGCCCGTTTCGGCGGCCTTCGCGATGCGGACCGCGTAGTCGCGTACCGCCGTCGGATTCTCGGCGTTGGCCTCGAGCAGATAGGCGGCCGCCATGATCGGGTTCAACGCGTTGTTGACGTCGTGCATGACGCCGGCAGCGAGCTGTCCGACGGCGGCCAGGCGCCGTTCGCGCGAGCGGGCGTCCTGAAGCGCGAGGACTTCCTGCGTGCGCTCCTGCACCATGCGCTCGAGACGTTCCGCTTCCGTCGATACTCGCTCGTACAGCTCGGCGGTACGACGCGCTTCCTCCTCGAGCTTCTTGGTCAGCTGCACCCGGAAAGTGACGTCGCGTTCCACCGTCACCGCGCCGCGAATGCGCCCGCGCTCGTCGTACAGCGGGTTCGCGTTGACCTCGATGATGACCTGGTTCTCGGGACCGCGGCGCACCTGCAGCGTCTCGCCGCGCACGCGCTCGCCGCGCAACGCGCGCGCGGTCGGGTGCTCGTGCATGAAGAGGCTCGTGCCGTCGAGCGTCTTCGGCCGGTCGAGCTGCCAGAGGTCGCGCAGCGTCGACGGCGTGTGCGGCGCGTGGTCCTGCTGCGCCTGGGTGTTCGAGCGGAGCGTGCGTCCGTCGATGTCCACGACGCGGACGGAGTCCGGGATAACGTCGAAGATCGTTTCGAGCTGCGAGACGCTTCGCGCGAGGCTTTCACGCAGCTCTTCTCGCTCGGTGATGTCGTTGCCGGCGAAGACGATGCCGCGCGCACCGACACCGCCGGGATCGGCCATCGGCGCGAACGTCGCCTCGACGACGCGCGTGCCGCCACGGTGCTGGAAGGCGACTGAGTAGGCCACGACCGGCCGCCCCTCGAGGGCCGCGTCGATCTGCTCCGTGAGGTCGGCCAGGGCGTTCGGAAAGGCGTCGTAAATCGAGCGTCCGAGCGCCTGGCGCTCGTCCATCCCCGTAAGCTCCCGAAAGCGCGCGTTGGCGCTGACGAGCCGCTGTTCGCCATCGAAGATGGCGATTGCCAGCGAGATGGCCTCAAAGAGCGCGTGAAGCCGCGCTATCTGCGCGCCTTCGCCCCTGGGGACATCGGTGTAGGAATCGGTGACGCTGGGGTTGGTCACGCTGGGACGATGTGGCCTAGGTGGGCCGGTGTCAATGACTTACGGCCTGAGAGAGCGAGAATGGGAAATGGAGAATCGAGAATAGGCCCGGGACGCATTTTGGGCCCGATGACGCTCTGATGACGACGATTGAGATATTAGATCCATGACAAATCCAACTCCGCCTCAGCCCGCTTGGGATCTCAAGAATCTCGTTGCTTGGCAGGTTGCCATGGACCTCGCCACGGAAGTGTACCGGTTGACCAAGCGCTTCCCGGAAGACGAGCGGTTTGGTCTACGACTTCAACTGCGTCGAGCAGCCGTCTCTGTCGCCTCCAACATCGCGGAGGGGCATGGGAGATCGCGGAAACGCGAATACCTGCGATACGTCCTCATCGCGCGCGGCTCCTTGAAGGAAGCCGAGACGCAAATCTTGCTCGCCGAGCGACTTGGCTATTTGGGAAACAGTCCGCGCGATCGACTTCTGGAGCTTACCACAGAGGTGAACAAGCTCCTCACGGGGCTGAAGCGTCGTCTCGAGCAATGACGCATCCCGAACCCATTTTCGATTCTCGATTCTCTATTTTCGCACGTCCGCGCGTGCCGTGATCAGCCGCGCCCCCAATCCAAACCTGAAATACGCATACGCCCACTCCACCAACACGCTGAGCCGATTACGGAAGCCGGCCAGGTACATGATGTGGAGGAAGAGCCAGAACCACCACGCAGGCTTGCCCCAGATCTCGATCCACGGCAGCTGAGCGATCGCGCGGTGGCGGCCGATCGTCGCAAGGTCGCCCTTGTTCCGGTAGCGAAACGGCCGCGTCACCCGACCCTCGATGAGACGCAGGATGTTGCGCGCGGCATGCGGGCCGCTCTGCATCGCGGCCGGCGCCACCCCAGGCACCTGTTTGCTGTCGGTGCTCATCTGCGCGAGGTCGCCGACGACGAAAACCTCGGGATGTCCCGGCACCGACAGATCCGGATTCACCTGGACGCGACCCGCGCGATCGAGCGGAGCGCCGAGCAGTGCGCCGAGCGGCGACGCCTGGTTCCCTGCCGCCCAATACACGTTTTCGGCCTCGATGCGTTCGTTCCCCACGTGCACGGCCCCACGTTCCACGCTGGTGACGATGGCGTTCGTGCGCACCTCGACGCCCAGCTCCTCCAGCTCGCGTCGCGCGTGCCGCGACAGATTCTCGGTATACGTCGGGAGGACGCGCGGCCCACCCTCGAGCAGAATGACGCGTGCCCGCTCCGGGTCGGCGCTGCGGAATTCCGAGGGCAGCGTGCGTCTGGCGATCAACGGCAGCATCCCCGCGAGCTCTACGCCCGTCGGCCCGCCGCCCACGACGACGAAGGTGAGCTGGCGCCGGCGTTCGTCGTCCGACGCGGCCTTCTCCGCGCGCTCGAACGCCAGCAGAAAGCGCTGCCGAATCAGGATCGCGTCGTCGATGGTCTTGAGCCCCGGCGCGATCTTTTCCCACTCGGGATGGCCGAAGTACGCGTGGCGCGAGCCTGACGCGACGATGAGATAGTCGTACGGCAGCTCCGTCCTGTCATCGCATGTGACGATCCGCCGGGCGACGTCGATCCCCGTCACCTCCGCCAGGAGCACGCGCGTGTTTCGCTGCTTGCGAAGCAGCCAGCGGATGGGCGCCGTGATGTCCGTCGGCGCCAGCGTGGCCGTCGCGACCTGATACAGGAGTGGCTGAAACAGGTGGTGGTTGGTCCGGTCGACGACGGTGACGTCGACAGGTGCATGCTTGAATGCCCGGGCGGCATATAGACCCCCGAAGCCGCCGCCGACGACGACGATCCTAGGACGCGCGGCGGCCACTCAGGAGTGTCCCCACGAGCACGACCGTCACCGCGCCGATGACGTTGTGCCAGAGAAACGAAACCGACGGCGCGCCGAAGTTCACGGCGGCGACGGCCGCCATCCCCGCGATGAGGCCGGCGAACGCCCCGATGCCGCGGGCGCGCGGGATCATCGCCAGGAGAAAGACGCCGAGTATCGAACCGTAGAAGAACGACCCGAAGCGGTTCACGACCTCGATCAGCGACCCGAGGTTCGCCGCGAACGTCGCCACGCCGCAGGCGAAGATGCCCCAGAAGAGCGTCGCGCCGCGCGAGACCAGGAGAAAGTGCGCGTCGGTTCCTTCGCTCCGAATCCATCGGCGATAAAAATCGATGACGGACGCCGTGGCCAGAGAGTTCAACTCGGCGGCAATCGCGTTCATCGCCGCCGCGAGAATCGCCGCGATGAAGATCCCCGCCAGGCCGATGGGGAGGTGATCGAGGACGAAGCGCGGAATGATGTAGTTGACGTCGCGCGCCGGCTGTCCACTCACCTTTGCGGCGACGTCGAGCGCCTCGGCGCGCACCGCGTTGGCCGCCGCCTCAGAGCTCTTGAAGCGCTCCAGGGCATCCGCAGCGCGCGAGGATGCGATCTCGTGCGCCGCGCTCTGGCGCTGGGCGATCTGCGTCGCATAGCGCGCCTCCAGCTGCGCGTACAGCTGCGGCTGCGCATCGCGCACCATGCGGTCGTGCGCCGGATTCCACAGCATCGGCGGCCGGCCGAAGACGTAGAACGTGAACACCAGCACTCCAATCAGCAGCACCAGCGCCTGCAGCGGGATCTTCCAGTACGCGCTCATGAGTAAGGAGCTGCGCGCCTCGTCGATCGAGCGGGCGGCGAGGTACCGCTGCACCTGGCTCTGATCCGTGCCGAAATACGACAGCATCAGGAACGTGCCGCCGATGACCCCGGACCAGAACGTGTAGGTGTTGTTCAGGTTGAACGAGAAGTCGTACACGCGCAGCCGCCCCGCAGCGCCGGCGATATGAAGCGCGTCCGCCGGCGACACGGGCAGCTGCACGAGGAGCGTGATCACGACGGCGAGCAGCGCGCCGACGATGAGGAACATCTGCTTGACGTCGACCCACGTCACCGCCTGCACTCCACCGATCATGGTGTACAAGACCGTCGGTATCCCGATCAGCGCCACGCTGGTGAGCATGCTCCAGCCGAAGATCGCGGAGAACACGACGGCGGGCGCGGCGATGATGGTGCCGCACGACATGCCGCGCGACAGCAGAAACAGGAATGCGGTGAGCGATCGCGTCTTCGCGTCGAAGCGTCGCTCGAGGAACTCGTACGCCGTGTACACTTTGGCGCCGTGCAGAAAGGGCACGAGGGTGACGCCGAGGATCACCATCGCGAGCGGCAGCCCGAAGTAGAACTGGATGAAACGCATGCCGTCGGTCGCGCCCTGCCCCGTCGTGCCGATCATGGTGACGGCGGAGAGCTGCGTGGCCATGACGGAAAGGCCCACGGCCCACCACGGAAGCGATCGGTGGGCGAGAAAGTATCCCTCGATCTCGCGCGTTCCGCGCGCCCGTCGGACGCCGTCGACGACGACGTATCCGATCCACCCGACGACGATCACCCAGTTCAGCGGATGCATGGAGGCGGGAGCGTGGAGGCGGGAGGCGGGAGCTAGCGACTGAAGGCGCGCTGGAGCACCCACAGCAAAGCGAGCGTCACTGCCTGGACCGTCATGACCCGTACGAGCGTGCGACGAAAGAGCTGTGGGTCCGATGCTGGTTCGTCGGTCACGGATTGAGATTGGCGGACGGCATGCCGGCCGTAAGGAGATTCAGGAAAAGCCGCGCGCCGCCGGGTATGCCCGCGGGAAGCTGCCGGAAGAGGGACATCGTCGTGTAGACGTACACGCCCGCGCCGAGCGGCGCGACGAGGATCGCGCCCTTGTTCGACGGCTCGCCGGTGTCGTGCATCGAGAGCAGCGTCCGGTAGCGTGGGTCGATGGTGCGCGGCATGTACAACGCCCGCTCCTGCACCCAGTTGGCGAAGTCCGCCGGGCCGATGCGGTTTGGCGTGCGCAGCAGCTTGTCGTCCGGCGCGTCGATCGCCACCGGAGAATCCTCCTCCGTGACACGATCGGCGGGACGGACGAGCGTGATCGGGTATGGCATTACACCCGGCTGCGTCATCTCGTACTGCCCATACTGCACCACGAGCGTCCCACCGCCCCGCGCGAAGTCGAAGAGCCTTGGGTTCGCCGCCACGAGCTCGGGATGCGCTTCGTATGCGCGCGGTCCGATGACGACCGTCGTGTACGGCTGCAGGTCCGCGCGCGCGATCTCCGCCGCGGGGATGATCGTGACCGGAATGCCGAGCTGTGCGAGCGTCGGCGCGACGTTGTCTCCGACGCCGGTGACATATGCGACGCGCAACGTCCGCGGCACCGACATCTCGACCGCGGAGATCGTCGTCGTGGCCGCTCGATACAGCCGCTGTCGACGAATGTGATCGTAGTCGATCAGCTGATAGCCGCTCGCGAACGTCTCACCATTGCTCTCGGCAACGACTCGAACGGTATGTTGCCCCGCCGCGAGCCGGCCGCGCAGATGAAACGCGATGCTCTGAGCCGCGTCGTATCCGCCAAGCCTTGCCGAACGCGTCATGCTGTCCGCGGTCAGCCCGGACGGCAGCGTCAGCCGCACGCGCACGTCGCGCGGTAGCGTGTCGGCCGAACGGAGCTGTACGACGAGCTCACGCGTGAAGTCCGCGTTCGCGGGCGCGAACTGGATCGACTGATCGACGGCCACCGACACAGCCGGCGCAGCTGCAACGTTGCGGCGAATCTCTCCGCGCACTGGATCGACGGCGCGCAGGACGATCGGAGCGACCACGCGAAACGACGTTCGCTGATCGCGCAACGCGACGCGCGCCGCGACCGCCATCTTGTCGCCATCGTCCGTTTCGCTCGTGACGACGTAGGGACTCGGCGCGAACACGTCTCCCTGTCTCGGCCGCTCGAGCCACCACGGCTGTGAGATTCTCGAGGGCGAAAACTCGATGGTGTCGGACAGGACGGAGCCGGGCGCCAGCGGTCGCAGCGAGCCCTCGAAGGCGTCCGACCACCGGACGCGCGGCACGGTAACGAACACCGTGTCGCGCCCGCGATTGTATGTGAACACGACCGCACGCCCTCGCGTCCCGACGCCATACACCTCGCGCGGCGCGAATGCCTCCATCTCGACGCCCGATGCGAGAGCCATAGTGCGATTCACCTGACGAAGGACAGTCGCAAGAGCTTCCTGCGCCGTGTCCGTTCGTGCGGTCCGTGTCGCCTCGTTGAGCAGACGGGTGACGCGCGCCAGCGACGGCAGCATGCGGCGCGGCTCTCGGGCATCGAACGCCGCTTTTGCGAGATCGATGGCAAAGTACAGCGAGTCCGTGTGCGCACCTGGCCTTGGCGTTGGCAACTCGCCGCGAAATCGCGTCAGCGACGTATCGAGCCCGTCGAAGATCGAGCGCTCGCTCGTCGCAGCGACGTTCTCGTTGACGCGGCTGGCTTCGCGCCGGACCATGTCGAACACGGGCCCCTTGCGCTGCGGGGCTCCGAAGCCCTGCGACTTGTGCTGCGAGCGACTTTCTCCCGCGATCTCGGCGTACGACCTGCCGAGCAGGGGCGAGTATTCGCCGACGTCGAAGCGCAGCGTTTCACCACCGGCCGGGTCGTAGCGCGCATTGCCATACAGCTTGAGTGGCGTCCAGGCCGGGCCGAACCTCGCGACCGGAAAACGCACGGTATCACCAGCCACGCGATACGCCTCGCGCGCGAGCAGCCCGGACACCTGATGATGGCCGTGACCGTCGCGCGGGGTGCCGCTGAACACCGCGAAGATCACATGTGGACGAAATGCGCGCACGACGCGGATGACGTCTCCAAGGATGGAATCACGCGGCCAATGCCTGTACGTGTCGATCGTGTCCTTCGAGAAACCGAAATCGAACGCGCGCGTGAAGTACTGCTGTGCGCCGTCCACGCGGCGGGCCGCGAGCAACTCCTCGGTACGAATGACGCCCAGTGCTTCGCCGAGCTCGTTCCCGATGAGATTCTGCCCGCCATCGCCGCGAGTGAGCGACAGATACGCCGTCTCGACGTGCCTCCCGCGCGACAACCACGCAATGAGGAAGGTGTCCTCGTCGTCCGGATGGGCGCCGATGAGCAGCACGCGCGTGGTGACGCCGAGCGTCTCGACCGCTTCGCCGAGCGCGTTCGCGCCGCGCTCCTGTGCGTGGGCGGGAGCGGCGAACTGCAAGAGCACGCCGAGAACCGATAACCGACCGGCGCGAAGCGCGGGGCCGAGCACGGTTCTGGTGTTGTTCAGACTTTCGCTCTCCGCTTCGTGGGCTGCGGGAGTGTCAGCACGTCGTTGATGATGCGCGCCTGCTCTTCCTGGTGTGCCTGGAAGTATCCCTCCGCCGGACTCGCGCGCTCAGGCCTGCCGAGGTAGCGCACGGTGAGCTGGTTGCCGGTCGACGCACGCAGCCGCGGCGATACGAACGTCCACGCGCCCATGTTTTTCGGCTCTTCCTGCGCCCACGCGACCTCTTCGATGTTCGGGTACTGGTCGACGACGGACGCGACCGAATCATGCGGCCAGGGATATAGCTCCTCGACACGCGCGATCGCCACGTCGCCATTCCTCGCGCCGGCATTCTTCTGTCTCTCCGTGCGCGCGGCGACGAGATCGTAGTAGACCTTGCCCGTGCAGAACACAAGACGCCGTACGCTCTCGCGATCCTCGACCGCGGCGTCATCGATCACCGAGCGGAAGCCGGCGATCGTGAGCTCCTCGATCTTCGATGCCGCCTCCGGCAGACGCAGCAGCGACTTCGGCTGCATCAGCACGAGCGGACGCTTCACGACGCCGCGCGCCTGCCGCCGAAGCGCATGGAAGTACTGTCCCGGCGTCGACGGATATGCGACGACGAGATTGCCCTCCGCGCTGAGCTGGAGGAACCGCTCGAGGCGCGCGCTCGAGTGCTCCGGTCCCTGGCCCTCGTACCCGTGCGGCAACAACAGGACGAGCGCGGAGTCCTGTCCCCACTTCGCGCGGTCCGCCGCGAGGAACTGGTCGATGACGGGCTGCGCCACGTTCGCGAAATCGCCGAACTGCGCCTCCCACAGCACGAGCTCGTCGAGCGCCGCGGTGCTGAAGCCGTACTCGAAGCCCATGACCGCCGTCTCGGCGAGCGGGCTGTTGTAGATCTCGAAGGGCGCTTTGGCCTGCGGCAGGTTCGCCAGCGGCGTGTACGTCTCACCGGTCGCGACGTCGTGCAGCACCGCCTGGCGATGCGAGAACGTGCCGCGCTCGGCGTCCTGTCCCGTCAGTCGGATCGCCGTGCCTTCCACCAGGAGCGACGCGAACGCGAGCGCCTCCGCGTGCCCCCAGTCGATCCCGCCATTCTGCAGCGCCTCGCGGCGACGCGGCAGCGTGCGCTGAATCGTGGGATGCAGCTTGAACGTTTTGGGCCACTGCAGCAGCTGCTCGTTCAGCGCGACCAGCGTCTCGGCGCGCACGGCGGTGTCGAGCGACAGCGTCGGCACGGCCTTGAACTCGCCCGTCGGGTGAGACTCGCGATCGGCGTCTTTTACCTCGGTGAAGATCCTGGTGAGGCCTTCCGCGATTTCCTTGTCCATCGCCGCGACTTCGTCCTGCGTCACCACGCCATCGCGCACGAGACGCGCCGCGAACACCTCTCGTGGCGAGGGGTGCGCCTTGATCATGTCGTACAGCTTGGGCTGCGTGAACGCCGGCTGGTCGGCCTCGTTGTGTCCGTGACGGCGGTAGCCGACGAGATCGATGAGGACGTCCTTCCCGAACTCGCGGCGATATTCGATCGCGACGCGCACCGCGAGGAGGCACGCCTCGGGGTCGTCGGCGTTCACGTGCATCACCGGGAACTCGAATCCCTTCGCGAGGTCGCTGGCGTAGTGCGTGCTGCGCGCGTCGATCGGATCCGTCGTGAATCCGACCTGATTGTTCGCGATGATGTGGAACGTTCCGCCGACGCGATAGCCGCGCAGCATCGACAGGTTGAGCGTCTCCGCGACGACGCCTTCGCCGGGAAACGACGCATCGCCGTGCACCACGAGAGGCAGCACACGCGATTCGTCGCGCGTCCCATCGGCCTGACGCTGCTTCGCGCGCGCAACGCCGGTCAGCACCGGGTTCACGAACTCGAGGTGGCTCGGATTCGGCACCAGCTCGAGCGCCACGGTCGTTCCGTTCACCTCGCGTTCGCCGCGATACCCGAGATGGTACTTCACGTCTCCGGTGCCGCTCGCGGAGTTCGTCTGGTGATGTTTGCCGAGGAACTCGCGGAACAGCCGCTCGTACGGCTTGCCCATCACGTGCGACAGCACGTTGAGCCGGCCGCGATGCGCCATTCCGATCACGACCTCGCGCGCACCGCCCTGCGCCGCGCGCGCGATGGCCTCGTCGATCATCGGAACGAGCGCGTCCACACCCTCGATCGAGAAGCGCTTCACGTTGACGAACGCGAGACCGAGGAACCGCTCCAGCCCATCGACTTCCGTCATGCGGCGCAGCAGCGCGCGCTTCTCGTCGTTCGTGAGAGGCTGCGTGAGCCGCTGCGACTCGATCGTCTGACGGAACCACTCGCGCTCTCTTTCCTCCTCGAGGTGATCGTACTCGTAACCGATGCTGCCGCACCACAGCTCGCGCATGCGCGCGACGACGTCCGCCGCCGTCCCCGTCGCGACGTTGACACCACCAAGCGCTTCGGCGGGGATCTGTCGCAGATCGTCGTTCATGATGCCGTGAAACTCGGGCGTCATTTCGGCGGCGCCGGGAGGCGGAGTTCCGAGCGGATCGATCTGCACGCACATGTGACCATAGCGCTGAATCGCGCTCACCAGCCCGGCCGCGCCGGCGACCTTGCGCAGGAGGTCGGGGTCCGCCGACGTGCCGGCAGGGGCAGCACCCGAGAGCCGCTGGGCGAGCTCGAAGTACTGCCGCCAGCTCTCGTCTACCGAGCCTGGATCGCGTCGAAACTGCTCGAACAGCTCCGCGATATAACCGTCATTGAAGACGCCGGTGACTGGGCCGTTGCTCATGCTTCAAATATATCGGCTGGTGTCTGGCGGAGTCTCGTGCGCACGCGCATGATGTCGCGCGTCGAGTCGACCTGTTTTCTTACGCATCGCGCGTCGCCGCTGCGCGGGTCGCGCGCCGCCCGAGAAGCTCCCCAAACCGACGGCCACAGATGACGCCACATCTCGCACTGACGGTGCAACCGGTCGGGGGCATGGAGCACACAGGGGTAACCGGAACGCCGTGACGATCTCTGAATCGCGGCACGACGGGGTACTCACGCGGGTCGCGCCGTTCGTCGTTCGCAGGCCGTGGTTGGTGATTGGCATCTGGATCGCGGCAGTCGCCGTGCTGTCGGTGTATGCCAGCCGAGTGCAACGCGAGTTCGACGTCGCGGCCAGGATCAAGAATAGCGAAGCCACCGCCGTCGATAGCGTCGTGTCGACGGTCCTGTCATCGCCGTTCGCGCAGTACGCCGTGCTCGTCGTTTCCGGAGTCCCCTCCCCCGACAGCCTCGACGGTCTCGAGATTCTCGAGCAGATCGTGGCGGCGATCGACGCCGTGCCCGGCGTCTCCGGAACGCTCTCCTATCTGAGCGCCTTCGATACGCTGTTTCGAGGGCCTGGTGAGCATGGCGGCACGTACGTGATCGTTGGCCTCGATGCATCGCGCGATAAGGTCGAGACGATGATCCCGCGCCTTCGTCGCGTGACCGCGGGGCTGCGCGACTCGATCGCGAGGTCGCATCCGGCGGTCACAATGCGTTGGGGCGGCAGCGCGCCGATCAATGTCGACATTCGATCGACCAGCGCCGCGGAGGCGCGAGAGGCGGAGCTGCGCGTGCTGCCACTCACTCTGCTCCTCCTGTTCCTCGCCTTTGGCGCCCTCGCCGCATCTCTGCTTCCGCTCGTCGCCGCGGCGATTGCGATCATCAGCGCGCTCGGCTTGGCGGCGCTCATCGACATGGTGTGGCCGCTCTCGATCCTGCTGCAGAACATGGCGTCGATGATCGGCCTCGGCGTCGGGATCGACTACGCCCTGTTGACGGTGAGTCGGTTCCGCGAGGCACGATCGGTGGGACGCGACGTGAACGCCGCGGCGATCGACGCGTCCGTGCACGCTGGCGGAATGATCGCACTCTCGGGTGCGGCGGTGTGCGTCGGATTCGGTGCGCTGCTTCTCGTCCCCGTCAACGAGATGCGCTCGATGGGGCTCGGCGGCATGCTGGTCGTCGCGACGTCCGTGCTCGTCGCCCTGACCTTTCTCCCTGCGCTTCTGGCGATACTCGGTTACCGAGTCGACGCCGGACGGTTTCTCCGCGGCCCGAGTCGCGGCGGTCCGCTCCAGGCGTTGTGGCGGACCTGGGGAACGCACGTGGTGTCGCACCCCGCGATCGTTCTGGTCGTCGCGACCGTGGTGCTCGGCCCGCTCGCCTGGCAAGCGACACGTCTCGAGGCGAAGCTGCCACGTGGAAATTGGCTGGCGCGCGGCCTCGAAGCGGGGCTGGCGATCGGGGATCTCAATCGCATGCACCGTGGTGGCGTGGTGAACACGGTTCGCGTGCTGGTGGAGTTGCGCGACGCCACGCTGTACACGGGAACCGGTTGGACCGTCGTGCGTCGCGTGGCGCGCGCGCTCGAGGCGGATGCCCGGATCGCTCGCGTGGTGTCCGTGACCGGACTGCCGGGCGACTCGCTGTCGGCGTCGTCGCTCGAGCTGTTGCCCCCGTCCTCACGTCGGACGCTGATGTCGCCCGACGCACGGATGGCGGTCATCGAAGCGGTCCCACGCGACTCGCTCGATTTCACCGTCGTCACGGCGCTCGTGCGTGAGTTGCGGGCGTCCGACCTTATTCGCCGAAGCGCGTCCGAGGGCGCGCGCGTGCGCGTCGGCGGCATCGCCGCGCTGAGTGTGGATTACGATGATGCCATCAATGCGCGACGCGTGCGCATCGTCGGGCTGGTGGTGGCACTCACCCTGCTAGCGCTGATGATCGGCTTCCGGTCCGTGCTGGTTCCGATAAAGGCGGTTGCCCTGAACCTCCTCTCCGTCGCGGTGGCGTTCGGCGCCGTGGTCCTCGTCTTCCAGGACGGTTACGGCATCAGAGCTCTCGGGTTGGACGCGCCGCTGAACGGCGTGTTCGCGGCGATTCCGATCCTCACCTTTTGCATCGTCTTCGGGCTGAGCATGGACTACGAGATCTTTCTCGTCTCGCGCGTCGCCGAGGCAAGGCGGCGACTCACCGAGCAGGAAGCCATCGTGGAGGGGCTCGAGCGCACCGGAGGCGTCATTACGAGTGCCGCCGCCATCATGATGGTGGTTTTCGGCGCCTTCGCGCTTGGCAACTTCCTGTTCATCAAGATTCTGGGCTTCGCCCTGGCAGTGGCCGTCTTCGTCGATGCGACATTCGTGCGCATGGCGGTCGGCCCGGCGCTTCTGGCCCTGGCCGGCCGCTGGAACTGGTGGCCAGCCGACCGGCAGCGCGTGTCACTACGTCATCACGAGGACGCGTCTACGCAATCTCTACGTACGTAGGGCGTGGTCCCGCCCATAGACTGGAGCGTACCGCAGACAGGACAACGAATGACCCCCCAGTCGAGAGGTGAGCTACATGTCAGCTACGGTGACGTCGGTCGATGCCTGGGCAGCACGCGACAGTCGGACCAGGGCAGCGGCCAGCCCGGGTGCGCTGGTGCGGCCTCGGATCTACGCCTTGAGTCGCGTGCTGATCCTCATGATCATCGTCGGCGCGTTAGGCTCGCTGTTCTGGACGCCGCCCAACGCGCTGTGGTATGCCGCGGATGTTCTGTTTCGGACCTGGGTCACGTTCCTGGGGACGGTCATGGCTCACGAGGGTGTCCACGGGCACCTGGGCCGCACCAAGAGGGCCAACTTCTGGTGGGGACGCGTCGCGCTGATTCCCACGATGGTGCCGTTCACGAATTTCTGTAAGACGCACCATCTGCATCATCTGCACACGAACGAGCCGGATCAGGATCCGGATCATTTCATGAACGCGCGACATGCGTGGGAGCTGCCCTTTCGCGCTGTCCTGATGCCGCACCAGTGGTTCTTCTGGCTCCGAAAGCGTGGCCGCATCAAGGACGGCGACGTAGTGGAGCTCGCGCTCAACTACATCGGCTTGTTCGTCGTGTTCGGCGCCTTGATCGCAATGGTTGGCCCCGCGCGCGTCATTTCCGGAGTGGGCCCCGCCTTCGTGCTCGTCTCGCTGCTTCTCTGGTATCCGTTTGCGTTCAAGACGCACGAAGGGTTTTCCACGGGAGCCGACGAAACGCGGTCGCACAGCTACTACGGGAGCTTCATGTACTGGTTCTCGCTCGGCCTCTCGATGCATCGCGAGCATCATATGCAGCCCGCGCTGGCGTGGATCGAGCTCAAGCGGTTCGTGCGCCCGTCACCGGAGAAGTCGTGGAGGCGATTCCTCCCGCAGCGTGACATTCAGCGATGACCGTCGCCCACGTGCCGGATCACGCGCTCACCAGCGAGCCGCTGTCGCCGCGTGACGTCGACGAGCGGCTGACCGAGAGCCCGGTCACGCTCGCGCGCATCCGCAGGTCGATTCCCACCGAATGCTTCGTCATCAGCCCTTGGCGTTCGTGGGGCACGCTGCTGCGTGTCTTCGGGTGCGCCGCCGTGCTTCTCGCGCTGCTTGCCCTCGTCCAACCGGGAGACCGGGGATCCGGCGCTCTCCTGTGGCAGGTTCCGGCGCTCGTCGCGCTCTGGGTGCTCTATGGATGGGTTTTGGTAGGCCTGTTCGTCCTGGGCCATGACTGTGGGCACCGGTCGTTCTCGCGGCGCAGGTGGGTGAACACGCTCGTCGGTCACGTATGTCTCGCGCCACTCGCCAACGCGTACCAGGCATGGCGCCTGACGCACGATCACCATCACGCATACACACAGCTTCGGGGCCAGGATGTGGACTGGGCGTCCTATCTCGTAACGCGTGAGGAATTCGAGTCCGGGCGCCACAACCGCAGGCTCGTCACGCGCCTGGGTTACGCCCTTCCGTTCGGCGTGTTTTTCTGGATCTGGTGGAACAGCATGGTGCGCGGCGTCGCGATCCATACACAGCTGGCACCGCGCGTGTGGGAGCGCGAAAAGTGGCGGCTGCGTCTATCGGGCGCGGTCACCGCGGTCAGCCTGCTCGCCATCTACGGCACGTTGTGGTACGCGACTGGGTTCTGGGGAATGCTCAAGTACCATGGTATCCCCGCGACGATCGCCATGATCACCGGTTGGGTGCTCATCGCGATCCAGCATGCGAACGAGGACAGTCTGCTGTATGAGAAGTCGGCCTGGACGCCGGCCAAGGGCCAGATGGTGTCGACGTTCGACACTCGGTTCCCGCGTTGGATCGAGGTGATGTGGTGCTCGATCAACTTTCACATCCCGCATCACGTGGCTCCGGGTGTTCCGTGGTATCACCTCGAGAAGGCCGCGCGCGCGCTTCGCGTGGCATACCCGGACGAGTATCAGGAGCGGCGCTTCCACGCGCAGGATCTATTGCAGTTCCGTCGAACGCCGTTCCTCCGGAAGGTTGAAGGAGAAGGCTACTTCGTGTTCGATGCGGTGAGCGCGCCCGTCGCGCGGGCGGCGGCCGCCGGGGCGGCAACGTGAGACACCAGATTCGCGCAGTCACGTGGGATGTGGACGGCACGCTGTATTCACTTGCCGCGATGAAGTTTCACGTGAGTCTCCGCGTCATGGGCGGGATGATCCGTGGTCGAGGCCCGGCGTCGCAGGCGGCGTTGGCGGGGCTGCGGCGACGGCTCCGGCTCGTCGAGCAATCGCGCTCTCCCGCCGGCGTGCTGCCCGCCGAGATCCGCGGGACGTGTGTCGATGATGACCTGCTGGACATCGAGAAGGCGTGGCTGGGACCGGCGATCTCGCGCGCCGGTCTGCGCCCCGGAGTGCGCGAGCTGCTGGACGTGCTTCGCGCCCGGCAGATCCCCGCGGCAGTGGTGTCGGACTGGATCGCGGGCTACAAACTCGACGCGCTTCGGATCAGCGACCGCTTCATGGCCGTCCATGAAGGTGTGCGGATCGGCCGCGTCAAGCCGAGCCCCGAGCTCTTCGAGCGCGCAGCGGCGGCACTCGGCGTGCCGACGCGGCACGTGCTTCACATCGGCGACCGCGCCGACACGGACGGTGCCGGCGCCCGGGCGGCGGGCTGTCAGGTCGCCATTCTCGGACGCGACTTCACACGCGCGAGCGAGCTAGCCGCGGTCCTGGACTAGCTCGTCGTCATCCCAGCGTTGCCGATACAGCGGGAGGAACTTGAACTGCGCCTCCCATCCATCCGGCCGCGGGCCGCCAACGCGTCGCAGGAACTCGTCGAGGCGCGCCATCGTGCCACGCATCGGTCCCAGCCGGCCGCTGGCGCGCTTGCCTCCGTACTCCCCATTGATCTCCGAGAGCAGTGCGTCGCAGCGAGCCGCGGCGGCCTCCAGATCGGTCAGCGAGAGCTCCCCATGACGCACGACGCCGATCAAGCGGTAGTGCGGCGCGCCACCACGTGACGTCGAGGGCATGCATGTCAGGAACGCGTTGCGGCTCAACAGCGGGAATTCGGCTCGCACGTGCTCCAGCACCATGGCCACCTGGTCGCCGGTAAGCTTCTCGCCCGTGAACGAGTACGACAGCGAGCGCCGCCGCAGGAAGCGGAGGTCCGGCAAGCCGCTCACGTGACCGGCGCAGGAGAACAGGTCGTCGGTCTGGTAGCGACGGAGGCCATACGCGTCGCTCACGACCATCGAATAGTTCCGGCCCGCCCGCAGCGCGTGCGGTGGAAGCAGATTCGCGGGCGCGTCATCGTCACCCTCGGGCAGGAACTCATACAGCACACCGTCGGCGAGCGGGATGAATGCGACGCGATCGCGGCGATAGCAGGGCGTCGTCTCGGGCGTTTCCGTGGACATGGAGTACATCGGCAGCAGACGATATCGGTCGCGAGGCAGGTGTTCCGCGAGCCGGTCGAGAAATGGTTGCACATAGCCGCCGGTCCAGCAGACGTACGTGTGCGCAGCTGGCACGGTAGCGGTGAGCGGCAGCGGCGCTGGGCTCTGCGCGATCCGGCGCAGCCTTCCGGCCGCTCCTCGCGACGTGATGCGCCGCGCGATCGCAAGCACGTCCGTCTCGAAACGCCGGCGGTCGCGGACGAACTCGCGAACGAGCGCCGTTGCGGCCATCCAATCACCCTGGACCGCATCGAGAAACATCGCGAGCGTGGAGGGGTTGGTGCTGTACAGAAAGCCCGGATTCGCGAGCGTGAGAACCCAGAGGCGAAGCGCGACGTCGCCGTATCGCTGCGCCAGCACCTGAAGCGCCGGCGCGGCCTGCACACGATACGCGGCCTGCAGCGCGACGACGTACGGAGGGAGCCGCTTTTCCTCCATCATGTACGACGTGAGCGAGTCGGCGTCGCGCAGGCTGCTGAACACGTAGAACGAATGTCGGCGCCACGGCACGGTCGCGAAATGACGCGCGAACGCGTCGATGAAGGCCCACCTGGCGCGTGCAACGCGCTCGGCGGGATACAGGATACGTTTCGGCTCCGCGGTCGTTCCGGACGTCTTCGCGAAGCGCGCTTCGTTTCCGCAACGCCGCGCCGCCACCTCGATGCTCGCGCGCTGCTCGGGGCCGTACGGCAGCACGGGCGTCTCGTCGGCGATGGCATAGCGCCGTCGAAGGCGAGCCTGGGTCGATCGATAGCGCCGAATCTCCAGACGTTGCCGGAGCTCGAGCACGACGCCGACGACCACGAGCGCGAGACCGATCGCGCGGCGGAGCGCGTCGTTGAATGTCTCTCTCACGAACGAGTATCCGCGATGGCGCGCTCGAGCTGCTCGACGTACAGCGCCGCGAGCGCGGAGGCCGACTCGTCGTCAAGCTGTCCGGGGTCGTGCACGAAGGTCAGGTACGTCGTGGCGGCGCGAGTGATTGCGTACAGTCCCATGGAATGGCGCCTGTCCAGCGGTCCAACGATCTGGATGGACGCGACATCCGCGAACACCGGTTCGTCGAGCGGGGAGCGCTCGACGTGGCTGAACGGGCCCGTGCCCATGTCCACCCACGGCCGCTCGAAGTACGCGCGCAACAGCGGCCGCAGCACGCCCATGGGCAGTCGCGCCACGGCGCCAAGCTTCGGGACCGACCACTCGCCGTGGGTGCGCGACCACTCCATCTGGCGCCGCACGTGGCGGCTTTTTTCGCTGGGACTCGCGCCGGCAGGATAGCGATTGTAGACGCGCACTCGAGTCGAGCCGTTGCCGAATCCTGCGAACGGCTGCTCACGGATGTTGACGGGAATCCAGAGGCCGACCGCCGGCTCCTGCTGGCCGCCTCGGCTGGCATTCCAGAGACGGAACGTCTCGAGAGCGGTTGCCGCGAGCACGTCGTTATACGTGAAGTCCCCGGCGCGCCTCGCGAGCTGCTGCAGGGTGGCGGCTTCGATCGGTATGGTGTGCCAGCGGCGGCGGTGCGACGCGTCTCTCGCACCGCTGTGCAAGCGGTCGGCGGGCCGGGTGTACGCGAACGCGCTGCGTCGTGCGGGCGCGGGGGGACGCCGCAGCCCCGGC
>Ga0081539_10000680_pt1 | contig 68157 bp, 70 predicted proteins | sample TabmetS4T2R2_FD_71023 | JGI IMG/M metagenome (GOLD analysis project Ga0081539, IMG submission 71023) | Tabebuia heterophylla rhizosphere microbial communities from the University of Puerto Rico - S4T2R2 | ecosystem: Host-associated > Plants > Roots > Rhizosphere ...
AAAGGCGCGTTCGAGACATGGGCCATGCCCTGAAAGGCGCGATCAGGGCGTTCAACGTCCCAAACGCGCCTTTCAGGACATCAGCGATGTCTCAAACGCGCCTTTCAGGACACCAAAGCCAGGAGGCGGCACCCCAAACCATCGGTGGATCCAGACTCAACGCCCCGAAAGCGCCTTTCAGGGCGCGGCCGGGGTCGCTCAGAGGACCAGTTTCATGCCCACGTGGGTGGCCTTGAAGCCCAACCGTTCGTAGAAGCGGTGGGCATCTTTCCGACTGGCGTCCGTCGTCAGCTGGACGAGGGCGGCGCCGTGGTCGCGGGCTGTCTCGATCGCCCACCGGACGAGGGTGCCGCCCAGGCCGGTGCCGCGCTGGTCGGCGCGGACGCGGACGGCCTCGATCAGGGCGCGGGTCGAGCCCAGGCGGGACAGGCCCGGGATGAACGTGAGCTGCAGCGTCCCGACCACGTCGTCCCCGGCCACCGCGACCGCCAGCAGCTGCCGGGGGTCCGCGTCGATCTCCTTGAAGGCCGCCGCGTACGCCGGGTCGCCCGGTCGCTCCCGGCGTGCCCCGAGCGGGTCGTCGGCGAGCATCGCGACGATCGCCGGTACGTCCGCGGCGACCGCACGCCTGATCTCCACCATGGGCCCCATCCAAACATCGACTGACACACCGACCTGCGGAACCTCCACCCCCTGGCCGCCGGGAACCGGCAAACTAGAGGTGATGGAGGGAGACGTACGTGTACAAGGTCTTCGAGGCCCTCGACGAGCTCGTCACGATCGTGGAGGAGGCACGCGGTGTGCCGATGACCTCGAGTTGCGTCGTGCCCCGCGGTGACATCCTCGAACTGCTGGACGAGGTGCGGGACGCGCTGCCCGCGGAGGTCGACGACGCACAGGACGTGCTCGACCGCAAGGACGAGATCGTCGGCCAGGCCGAGCACCAGGCGGAACAGACCATCAGCAAGGCCAACCTGGAGGCCGAGCAGACGATCGCGGAGGCCCAGGCCGAGGCGCAGAGACTCGTCGCCGAGGCGCAGGCCCACGCTGAGCGGCTGGTGAACGACGCCCGCAACGACGCGGACCGGACCATCGCCGCGGGGCAGGCCAAGTACGACGACCTCGTCAACCGGTCCCAGGTCGAGGCCGACCGGATGATCCAGGCCGGGCGGGAGTCCTACGAGCGCTCGGTGCAGGACGGCCGCATGGAGCAGGCGCGGCTGGTCGCCGACACCGAGGTAGTGCAGGCCGCGCACCTGGAGTCGGCCCGCATCCTGGACGCGACGGCCGACGAGGTGACCCGCCAGCGCGGGGAGTGCGACGAGTACGTGGACGGCAAGCTCGCCGAGTTCGCCGACCTGCTGTCGCACACGCTGCGGACGGTCAGCAAGGGCCGGGCACATCTGCGGAGCGGCGCCGCCCTGCCGCCGACGCCACCGTCCCCCGAGCCGGCCTCGGCCGCCCCGTTCGATTACTCGGCCTGAGCCGCGTACGCTGACAAGGCGCAATTCGCGGAATTTCTCTCGAGCAGGGACCCCACGTACAGCCATGTCCGAACAACGCAACAGCCCGTGGGCCGTCGACACCAGGGAGCTGGGCCGGCGGGCCGGCCTCTCCCGTCAGCTGACGAGGGTCGTCGAGGTCCAGAACGCCCTCGGGGTCGAGGGCGTCATCGCCGTGCCCAAGGGGGCGAAGGTCGAGCTGGACGTGCTCCTCGAGTCCGTCGTGGAGGGCGTGCTGGTCTCCGGCACGGCCGTCGCGCCGGTGGCGGGGGAGTGCGCGCGCTGCCTCGACCCGATCTCGGCCGACGACCACGACGTCGAGGTCGAGTTCACCGAGCTGTTCGCCTACCCGGACAGCATCACCGAGGAGACCACGGACGAGGACGAGGTCTTCCGCCTGGTCGACGATAAGATCGATCTTGAACCGGTGGTGCGGGACGCGGTGGTGCTGGCGTTGCCGGCGGCGCCGCTGTGCCGTGAGGACTGCCCGGGACTGTGCCCGGACTGCGGTGGAAGGTGGGCCGATCTCGGTCCCGATCACCGGCATGAGACGATTGACCCTCGGTGGGCCGCGCTCACGGAGCGGTTCCACACGGATCGTGACGCCTGAGGGCTGTCCGATCACCACCAGGATCGTTTGAAGGAGAACTAGTCGTGGCCGTCCCCAAGCGGAAGATGTCGCGTTCCAACACGCGCTCGCGCCGGTCGCAGTGGAAGACCAGCGCCGTCCACCTGGTGGAGTGCAACAACCGCGCCTGCCGCAAGCCCAAGCCGCAGCACGTCGTCTGCCCGCACTGCGGTCAGTACGCGGGTCGTCAGGTCACCGAGCCGGCCTGACGGTAGGTAACCCGTGGCGAGTAGAGCGGCGAGGGGTCCGACGGCCGACCCCAAGAAGCTGCTCGAGGCACTCGGCGTCCAGTTGGGCGCCGAGTTGCTGAAGCTTGCCATGACCCACCGCTCGTACGCCTATGAGAACGGCGGGCTGCCGCCCAACGAGCGCCTGGAGTTCCTCGGCGACGCCGTGCTCGGCCTCGTCGTGACCGACCACCTGTACCGGACGCATCCGGACATGCCGGAAGGTCAGCTGGCGAAGCTGCGGGCCAGCGTGGTCAACATGCACGCGCTGGCCGGCGTGGCCCGCGGCCTGGGTGCCGAGGGGCTGGGCGCGCATCTGCTGCTCGGCAAGGGCGAGGAGCTGACCGGCGGCCGGGACAAGGCGAGCATCCTCGCCGACGGCATGGAGGCCGTGATCGGCGCCGTCTACCTCCAGCACGGCATCGACACCGCCCGCGCGCTCGTGCACCGGCTGTTCGACCCGCTGCTCGCGGAGGCGCCGCTCCTGGGCGCCGGCCTCGACTGGAAGACGTCGCTGCAGGAGCTGACGGCGTCGGCGAGCCTCGGCGTTCCCGAGTACCGCGTCCAGGAAGAGGGTCCGGACCACCGCAAGGAGTTCACCGCCACGGTGATCGTCGCGGGGCAGGACCGGGGCAGCGGTGACGGCACCACCAAGAAGGAAGCCGAGCAGAAGGCGGCCGAGGCCGCGTGGCGCACGCTGACCGAGATGATCAACGCCAGCAAGGCGAACGGCGCCGACAAGCCCAACGACGGTAAGTAGGGTGCCTGAGCTCCCTGAGGTCGAGGTCGTGCGGCTGGGCCTCGACGAACACATCACCGGCCGCACGCTGTCGGACGTCGAGGTCCACCACCCCAGGGCGATCCGGCGGCACCTGCTGGGCGCGGGTGACTTCACCGGCCGGCTCGCGGGCCGCAAGGTCGTGGCCACGCAGCGGCGCGGCAAGTACCTGTGGCTGGAGCTCTCCGAGGACATCGCCCTGCTCGCGCACCTCGGCATGAGCGGCCAGCTGCTGATCCAGCCTTCGGCGGCGCCGGACGAGCAGCACCTGCGGGTGCGGTTCCGCTTCGCCGACGACGGGCCCGAGCTGCGGTTCGTCGACCAGCGCACGTTCGGCGGCTTCCTCGTCGACGACCTGGTCACGATCGAGGGCGCCGCGCTGCCCTCGGCGGTCGCCCACATCGCGCGCGACCCCATGGACCCGAGGTTCGACGCCAGGGCGACGGTCGCCGCGCTGCGGCGGAAGAGGACCGAGCTGAAGCGTGCGCTGCTGGACCAGACCCTGGTGTCGGGCATCGGCAACATCTACGCGGACGAGGCGCTGTGGCGGGCCCGCCTGCACTGGTCCCGGCCGACCGAGACCCTGTCGGCCGCGAAGGCGGCGGAGGTCCTGACGGCGGCCACCGACGTCATGCGGGAGGCCCTGGGCCAGGGAGGCACGTCGTTCGACGCGCTGTACGTCAACGTGAACGGGCAGTCCGGCTACTTCGACCGGTCCCTCGCCGTCTACGGCCAGGAGGGGCTGCCGTGCCGGCGGTGCGGCACGGCGATCCGGCGCGAGCCGTTCATGAACCGCTCGTCGTACTTCTGCCCACGGTGTCAACGTCGAGCGCGGACGTGAGCTTGCAGCGGATCGGACCGCCGTCCAGCACCTGCTTGTAGTGCCCGTCGCTGTCCCGCGGGATGAAGCCCAGCTCGTCGAGCTCCAGGGGACGTCCGGGCAGCGAGTCGACGGCGAGGAAGCGCAGCAGCCCGTCGAGCACCAGCTCCAGCTGGCGGTGGCTCAGCCGGTGGTTGTCCTCCGCCGAGATGTCCACGGGCAGCGGAGGCGTCATCCGGATCATCAGCAGGCCGATGTCGCCGGACCCGACGTCGGGGCGCAGCGAGCCCTCGTCGTGCGCGGCCTTCACCAGGGCCGCCAGCGCGTTCTGCGACGCGGCGCGCGCCGCGTTCAGCTCGTCGTCCATCAGCACCCGCTCGGCCAGCACCGGCATGATCACGCCGATGCGGATGTCGATCGCGTCGTGCAGGTACCGGGCCAGGGCCGTGAAGGCGTCCGGTTCCTCCGCCAGTGCCGCCTTCGCCGCTTGTGCCGACTGTCGCAGCACGTCAACGGCCACCTGCCGGAGTAAGACCGTCCGGTCTGGAAAGTGCCGGTAGAGCGTGGCGATGCCCACACCGGCCCGCCGGGCGATCGTCTCCAGCGCGACCGTCGGACCGTCCTCGACCAACAGGTCAACGGCGGCGTGAAGGATTTGCTCGCGGTTGCGGAGCGCGTCCGCGCGGATGCGGCGCTGCTTGGGTATGTCTGCCATGAGAGTCCTATCCGGAGGAGCCCCCTACGGATAAAGACAGACTAACCGGTCTTTTCTTGCAACACTAGTTGTCCGCGCAAGAAGTTGCGCGGAAAAGGTTGCACACTGGCCCTGTGGCAGTCGAAACGGAGCCGGCCGGGGAGCCGAAGCAGGCCGGAACTCGTCGGGGTGAGCTGCGCATCTACTTCGGCGCCGCGCCGGGGGTCGGCAAGACCTACGCGATGCTCGGCGAGGCGCACCGCCGCCTCGAACGCGGCACCGACGTGGTCGTCGGGCTCGTCGAGACCCACGAGCGGTACCGGACCGACCGGCTGCTCGACGGGCTGGAGATCATCCCCCGCCGGACCGTGCGGTACCGCGACATGGAGGTCCAGGAGCTGGACCTCGACGCGGTGCTGGCCCGGCGGCCGGCGGTGGCGCTGGTCGACGAGCTGGCCCACACCAACGTCCCCGGCTGCCGCAACGCCAAGCGCTGGCAGGACATCGAGGAGCTGCTCGACGCCGGCATCGACGTGCTCACCACCCTGAACGTGCAGCACCTGGAGAGCGTCAACGACGTGGTCGAGCGGATCACCGGGATCCGCCAGCAGGAGACCGTGCCGGACGAGGTGGTCCGCGGCGCCGAGCAGCTGGAGCTGGTCGACATCACGCCGGAGGCGCTGCGGCGCCGGCTCGCGCACGGCAACGTCTACCCGGCGCGGAAGGTCGACGCCGCGCTGGCCAACTACTTCCGGCCCGGCAACCTGACCGCGCTGCGCGAGATCGCCCTGCTGTGGGTGGCCGACCAGGTCGACGTCGCGCTGCAGCGGTACCGGGCCAAGGAGCGGATCACCGACACGTGGGAGGCGCGCGAGCGGGTCGTCGTGGCGGTCACCGGCGGCCCGGAGACCGAGACACTGGTCCGCCGCGCCAGCCGGATCGCCGCGCGGGCGGGCGCGGAGCTGATGGTGCTGCACATCCTGCGCGGCGACGGGCTGACAGGCGCGTCGCCCAAGGCCCTCGCCGAGATGCGGCGGCACGCCAAGAACCTCGGCGCCACGTTCCACACGGTGGTCGGCGACGACGTGCCCGACGCGCTGCTGGACTTCGCGCGCGGGGTGAACGCGACCCAGCTCGTCCTCGGCACCTCCCGGCGGTCGCGGGTCGCGCGGCTGTTCGCCGAGGGCATCGGTGCGACCACGGTGCAGCGGTCCGGCCCCATCGACGTGCACATGGTCACCCACTCGGAGGCCGGTCGCGGCGGGCGTTCGCGCCGGGCCCGCAGCCCGCTCGGTGTGCCGAGGCGGATCGCCGGCTGGATCTCGGCCGTGCTCCTGCCGGCGCTCGCGACGGTGGCGGGCGTCCTGCTCGACCGGCACGTGTCGCTGTCCACCGACGCGGTCGGCTACTTCCTGGTGATCGTCACGGTCGCGCTCGTCGGGGGCCTCGGCCCGGCGCTGCTGGCGGCCGTGCTGTCCGGGCTGCTGCTCAACTTCTTCTTCACCGAGCCCATCCACACGCTGACCATCGGCCAGACCGAGAACCTGGTCACACTGCTCGCGATGGTGATCGTCGCCGCGCTGGTCGCGGTCGTGGTCGACCGGGCGGCCCGGCGTTCGGTCCAGGCCGCCGAGGCACGTACCGAGGCGGCGCTGCTGTCGTCCTACGCCCGCACGGTCCTGCTCGCGACCGACCCCGTCAACCGGCTGCTGTCGAAGCTGCGGGAGAACTTCGGGCTGACGTCGGTCGCGTTGCTGGAGCGGACGTCCGGCGAGTGGCGGCGGGTCGCGTGCGTGGGCCCGTCGCCCTGCGACCTGCCCGACGAGGCGGACGTGGACGTGGTCGTGACGCCGGACGTGCACCTCGCGCTGCGTGGCCGGGCGCTGCCGGCGGACACCCGCGGCGTGCTGGAAACCGTTGCGGGGCAGGCGTTGCTGGCGTTGCGGCAGCAGCGGATGGCGGCCGAGGCGGCGGAGGCGAAGCGGCGCGCGGAGACCACCGAGCTGCGCACGGCGCTGCTGTCCGCGGTCGGCCACGACCTGCGCACGCCGCTCACGTCGATCAAGGCGGCGGTGAGCAGCCTGCGTGCGCCGGACCTCGCGCTGTCCTCAATGGACACCGCGGACCTGCTGGCGGACATCGAGGAGTCGGCCGACCGGCTGTCCGGCATCATCGACAACCTGCTGGACTCGTCGCGCCTCGCGACCGGCGCGGTGCTGCCCCGGTTCCGCTCGGTCACCTACGACGAGGTGGTGGGCCGGGCACTGGCCGGTATGGACGGTTGGTCCGCGATCGCGGTCGACGTCGACGAGGGACTGCCGGCGGTCCGCGCCGACGCCGGTCTGCTCGAACGGGTGGTGGCGAACGTGGTCGACAACGCCCTGCGGCACGGCTCGCCCGGGCTGGACCGGGCCGTGCCACCTGCGGAGCCGGCGATCGCGATCCGTGCGAGCGCCTTCTCCGACCGGGTGGAGCTGCGGGTGGTGGACCACGGCAGGGGACTGCCGAAGGGCGCGGCGGACGCTATGTTCACGCCGTTCGAGCGGTTCGGCGTGACGAGGAGCGGGATCGGGCTCGGGATGTCGGTGGCGAAGGGTTTCATGGACGCGATGGGCGGGACGATCAGGACCGAGGACACACCCGGCGGCGGGCTCACCGTGGTGCTGTCGCTGCCGGTGGACGGTGTGGCGTGAGCGGAGCTGGTGAGGGGGCTTGGTGACGAAAGTACTGGTGGTCGACGACGAGCCGCAGATCGTGCGTGCGCTGCGGATCAACCTGTCGGCCCGTGGGTACGAGGTGTCGACGGCCGCCTCCGGCCAGGAGGCGCTCCGCGTGGCCGCCGCGGTCAAGCCGGACGTCGTGGTGCTGGACCTGGGACTGCCGGACATCGACGGCGCGACGGTCATCGAGGGCCTGCGTGGCTGGACGAGCGTGCCGATCATCGTCCTCTCGGCCCGCACCGACTCGGGCGACAAGGTGTCCGCACTGGACGCCGGCGCCGACGACTACGTGACGAAACCGTTCGGCATGGACGAGCTGCTCGCCCGGCTGCGGGCCGCGGTCCGGCGTGCCTCGGCCGCGTCGCCGTCGTCGGGCGAGGACGCGGTCGTGGTCACCCCGGCGTTCACCGTGGACCTCGCGGCCAAGAAGGTCCTCCGCGACGGGGCGGAGGTGCACCTGACCCCGACCGAGTGGGGCGTGCTGGAGCTGCTGGTGCGCAACCGCGGCAAGCTCGTGGCGCAGAAGCAGCTGCTGCAGGAGGTGTGGGGCCCGACCTACGCCTCGGAGACGCACTACCTGCGGGTGTACCTGGCGCAGCTGCGCCGCAAGCTGGAGCCCCAGCCGTCCCACCCCCGCCACCTGCTCACGGAAGCAGGCATGGGCTACCGCTTCGAACCCTGACCCCGCGAGTCCCGCCCCCGGCCCCCGCGAGTCCCGCGTTCGAACGGCGTCGAGTGCCTCCCGGACGGCGTCGAGGTGGTGCCCGGCGACCTCGCGATGGCCAAGCTGCACGAGGCGGTCATCGCGGCGGTGGCGGTGCGGCCCCTGCTGGATCGCCGGATCGGCGAGACGTTCGACATCACCGGCCCCGCGGCGCTGACACAGGCTCACCCGTGACGACGACCGTGGCGGAGGTCACCGGGCGGCCGGCGCGCACGTTCGCGGAGCGGGTGTCCGACCACGCGGCGGAGTTCGGCAGGATGCCCGTGTGAACATGACCTTGCAGTGCGTCGTGCTGGACTGTGACGACGACGCGGAGCTCGCGCGCTTCTACCACGCGCTGCTCGGCGGAGAGGTGAACCGGCCGGATCGGCGGTGGTCGCTCGACGACGGTTGGTCGACGCTCCACCTGCCGGGTGGGTTCGTGCTGTGCTTCCAGCGGGTCGCCGACTATCGGCCACCGCGCTGGCCTGACCCCCAGTACCCCCAGCAATCACACCTCGACCTCGGCGTTCCCGACCTCGCTGCCGCGGGACGGGAGGCGCTGGCGGCGGGCGCCGTGCTCCTCGACGACTCGCACTCGTCGTGGCACGTCTACGCCGACCCGGCCGGTCACCCCTTCTGCCTGGTTAGGGAGTAACCCCTACTGCTTGGGCGGCTCGGCGTCGAACTTGAGCGTGCCGAGCCGCGCGGCCAGCTTCTCGACGACGTCGGCGACGAACTTGTCGTAGTCGATCTCCACCGGCGACGGCTTCCTGATGGCGTCGAGGAGCTTGGGTTCGTCGTCGATGAGCTGGTTCAGGATGTCCCTGATGTCGGTGCCGAGGACTCTCAGGTCCTCGAAACCCTGCTGCACGGTGGCGTCGCCGCCTTTCTGGGCGATCCAGTACTTCAGCCCCTCGAGCTCACGCTCGTCCTCGACGTGACGGCGGGTGAGGCCGTCACCCACCCAGACCCGGGGGCCGTCCTTCTCGAGCGCGAGGATGAGGTTCTTCATGGGGTCCTCCCTTTCTGCTGCGTACCCCAGTAGTACGGCCAGCTCCTCCCGCGAACCGCGGAAGGCGTTGGCGTCGATGGGTTGGTGGCCCGCGATGCGGGCCGAGCTGGTGAACTGCAGGACGGCGACGTCGAGGCCGCCGTAGCCGTTCCAGTAGTGGGCGGGCACGTCCGCGAACTCGTCGGTGATGGAGCCGACGATGTTGTCCGGGTAGCGGCTGGACCAGAGTGGTGGCAGACCGGCCAGTGATGGTGAGCCGATCTGGTTCCAGTACCAGCGTGGGATGTAGGACAGCGGCACCCGGTACCCGGCGGCGCGGAGGCGGTCGACGAACTCACGGACGAGTCCGATGCCGCCGGAGTTGGCCTCCACGTCGGGGATGACCGGGACGCCCTTCGGTACCACCCGCTGCACGTTCGCCACCTGGGCGGCGGCGGACGAGTTGGAGCGGACGTAGTGGTACGCGGCGGCCAGCAGCCCTGCGTTGCGTGCTTCGTTCAGGTTCGCGGCGAACTCCGAGTCGACGAACGACGCGCCTTCGCTGCTTTTGATGAATACGAACTCGACACCTTCTCTTCGGCATTGCGCCAGGTCCAGCCCGCGATCTTGATAATGCGAGATGTCCAGGCCAAACGTCACCATGTGAATCTCCTCCTACCGGCCCCGTCTTCGACGTTACTCGCGTGGTAGAGGTGCATATCGCGCGTCCGTACGGACGCATCGGAGTAGTAGTTTTGTCAGATCGTAATGTACCGGGTGGCGTATATCGCGCCTATTCCATTAGGACGACATCTTGGCGCGCGTTCGACTGCCCCATCGGGCAAGGATCTTCGTTTCTTGATCAGAAACCGAAATCCTGCACCCAGTAGAACCCGTTGCGATCAAGCCCGACACCGATGGCGGCCAGGTCGCAGTTGAGGATGTTCGCGCGGTGACCGGGAGAGTTCATCCACAGCTCGACGACCTCGTCCGCCGTGTCCGCACCCTTCGCGATGTTCTCCGCGCCGGGACTCGGATACCCGGCGTTGCGGATCCGCTGGTCGAAGGTCGTGCCGTTCTGGGACGTGTGCTCGAAGTAGTCACGGCTGGCCATGTCCGACGCGTGCGCCTGCGCGGCGGCGGTCAACCTGGCATCGATCTTGAGCGGCCCACAGCCGGCGTCCTGCCGAGCGGCGTTGGTGAGGGTGACGACCCGGTCCTGCGCGGAGGCGTCCGGCGAGGTGGTCGGGGCGGGCGGTGCGGGTTGGGTGGTCGGTGCGGGCGGTGGGGTGGTGGTCGGCGGCGGGGGAGGGGCGGACGAGGTGGTGGTCGCGGAGGACGCACTGGTCGGCGCGGCCGAGGAGGAACTGGCGGACGTCGTCGGTTGCTCGAGGCTCCCACTGGAGCCGGTCGGCCGCTCGCCGGTGAGGTCGACGCTCAGCTGGTTCTGGTCGGCGCTGGACTCGGTGGCGGGGCTGTGTAACAGGGTGGCCGCCCCGGCCACGAGCGCACCCGCGAGCACTGCGGTGAGTGCCGGCAGAACTGGTCTTCGCGCACGCATGGCGGGGGAAGTTACCACCAATGGGGCAACTTGATAACAACCAAGTGACGATTAATCCACCGAAAAGGTGACGGTTTGATGGTCCGACCAGAGCTCGCATCGGCAAGCCGCCTCGCCGCCACGCCCTTTGGAACAGGAGGTCAGCGGCCCTCGACGGGCAGTCCGGCCGCAGCGGCCTCGGCCCGCGGACTCAGCTGTTCGGCGGCGTGGTCGTCGTCGGCGGCGGGGTTGTCGTGGTCGTCGTCGTGGTTGTGGTGGTGGTCGACGACGCGGGGGGTGGGGGGTTCTGCGTCGGGGGTGGGTTGCCGCCCGGTGGCTTCGTCGTGGTCGTCGTCGTGGTGGTCGTCTTCTTCTTCGACGTCGTGGTTGACGTGGTCGTCGACGACGACGGGGCCGAGCTCGACGGCGTGGTGGTCGGGGTGGTCGTCAGGTAGGTGCTGCTGCCGTCCTCGGAGGTGGTCTCCTCCACCTGCACCGAGTCCTGGCTCGTGCGCTCGGGCGAGGCGGCCTCACCGTTCCCACCGGCCAGCATGGCGACCGTGGCGAAGGCGGTCGACACGACCACACCCGCGACGCCCAGGGCGAGGTATGGCGTCCGGCGCAACCCGCTACCCTCGTCGGCGGGTGGCCTCTCATCCAGCCGGTCCTCAGGTCCGAGCATCCCCGCGCCTCCTACAATCACTGCGCGACCGACCGGTCACAGCGCGGCAACGTATCACCACTACCCACTGCGATTTCACGCGAGCGTCAATGTCACCGAACGTACGGCTCACCGCCTGGGTGCACGGGCACGTCCAGGGTGTCGGTTTCCGCTGGTGGACGCGCAGCCGGGCGTCCGAGCTCCAGCTCCGGGGCTACGCCAGCAACCTGCGGGACGGCCGCGTGGAAGTGGTGGCGGAAGGCCCGAAAGAGGACTGCGACAAGCTGCTCGAACTGCTCCGGAGCAACGCCACGCCGGGCCGGGTCGAGCTGGTCGTCGAGCGGTGGTCAGAGGCGAAGAACAATGTGACCGGCTTCGCAGAACGCTGAGCGGTACACCCGCTGAACCATTCAGACCCGTATCGCGTATGACTGGTGCGTGGGGAACACCCCGGACCAGGAAGACGAGCTCATCCGTGAGCTCTACAGCCGCTACCGCCGGCCGCTGTACGGCTACGTGCTGCGCGCGGTCGGTGGCGACCACCAGTACGCCGAGGACGTCGTGCAGGAGACGCTGCTCAGGGCGTGGCGCAACGCCGACGCCCTGAACCCCGAGCACGCGGGGCCGTGGTTATACACAGTGGCCCGCAACCTCGTCGTCTCCGGCTACCGCAAGCAGAGCGCGCGGGTGGACGAGGTGCCGATCCTGGAACGGGACTGGGCGCGCCCGTCCGACGACTTCGACCGGGTGCTCCAGGGCTGGCAGGTCGCGGAGGCGATGCGGGCGCTGTCCGCGGACCACCGTGCCGTGATCGGCGAGCTGTTCTACCACCGGCGAACCATCGCCGAGACCGCCAAGAAGCTCGGCGTGCCGCCGGGCACCGTCAAATCGAGATCGTTCTATGCGTTGCGCGCGCTGCGTGATGCCCTTGAGGAGCGGGGGGTGACCGAGCCGTGACCTGCCAGCACACGATGACCCTGGGTGTGTACCTGCTCGGCGCCCTTGACCCGGCCGAGCGTTCCACCTTCGAGTCGCACCTCTCGTACTGCGAGATCTGCCGGGGCGAACTGGTCCGGCTCGCCCCGCTCCCGGGCCTGCTCAACCAGATCACCCCCGGCGACTTCGCCGACAACATGCCGCCCACGGGCGTCGAGGGTCCGGTCGCCACCCGTGCCCACCCGATCACCGAACCGGTGGCCGTCCCGGTCCAGGTGCGGACACCGGAGGAGCCGGCGCCCAGGCCCACGCCGAAGAGCCCGCGGACCGGGCCGCCGGCCGGCCGGCCGGCGAACGGGCCCCGGCCGAGGCGGCACTGGCGGATCGCGGCGGCCGCCGCCGCGGTCGTGGTGCTCGCCGCCGCGGCGGTCTTCGGGTGGCGGTCCACGCGGGAGGACATCACCCCCGCGCAGGCCAGCGTGGTCTGGACGGACAGCCAGGGGTCGATGAGCGTCGAGGCACGCCTGGTCGAGCACCAGTGGGGCACCGAGATCCAGTCGAAGCTCCACGGCCTGCCGGCGGGCCGCAAGTGCTACCTCTTCGTGTACGACCACTACGGGAACCGCGAGGTCGCCGGGTGGTGGGGCACCGACCACGACCCCAACGAGGCGATTCCCGCGAGCACGTCCATCGTGCGCAGCAAGATCGATCGGCTGGTCTACATGCTCGATGACAAGGAGACGGTCGTCTTCACGGTCGAAGCGCCGCGCTGAGCTGCGGCAACCACCCACGTCCCGCGATCACTCGGAGCACCCGGGTACCCTCGAATGGATTAGCGAGACAACTGGCTCCTGAGAGGTCCCCAGACTCGTGCATTTGAAGAGCCTGACGCTCAAGGGCTTCAAGTCGTTCGCGTCGGCGACCACTTTGCGCTTCGAACCGGGCATCACGTGCGTCGTCGGGCCGAACGGCTCCGGCAAGTCCAACGTGCTCGACGCGCTGCGCTGGGTGATGGGCACGCAGGGCGCCAAGGACCTGCGTGGCGGCAAGATGGAGGACGTCATCTTCGCCGGCACCGCGGGGCGCGCCCCGCTGGGCCGCGCCGAGGTGAGCCTCACGATCGACAACACCGACGGCGCCCTGCCGATCGAGTACACCGAGGTGTCGATCACCCGCCGCATGTTCCGCGACGGCGCGTCCGAGTACGAGATCAACGGCAACACCTGCCGGCTCATGGACATCCAGGAGCTGCTCTCCGACTCCGGCATCGGCCGGGAGATGCACGTCATCGTCGGTCAGGGCCAGCTGTCGCAGATCCTCGAGTCCAAGCCGGAGGAGCGCAGGGCGTTCATCGAGGAGGCGGCCGGCGTCCTCAAGCACCGCAAGCGCAAGGAGAAGGCGCTGCGGAAGCTCGACGCGATGCAGGCCAACCTCACCCGGCTCACCGACCTCACCGCCGAGCTGCGCCGCCAGCTCAAGCCGCTGGGCAAGCAGGCCGAGATCGCCCGCAAGGCCCAGGCCGTGCAGGCCGACCTGCGGGACGCCCGGCTGCGCCTGCACGCCGACGACCTGGTCACCCAGCGCGGCGAGATCGCGAAGGAGCAGGCCGACGAGGCCGCCGCCCGTGCCCGCCGGCACGAGGTCGAGCAGCTCCTGGAGGTCGCCGACGCCAAGCAGACGGCCCTGGAGGACGCGCTCGCGGCCGACGCGCCACGCCTCGCCGCGGCCCAGGACACCTGGTACCGGCTCTCCGCGCTGGAGGAGCGGCTGCGTGGCACCGTCCGGCTCGCCGTCGAGCGCGAGCGGCACCTGTCCGCGGCCGTCGAGCTGCAGACCGGTGGTCAGGACCCCGAGGAGCTGGAGGCGGAGGCCGAGGAGACGGCCATCCGCGAGGCCGAGCTGGGCGAACACGTCGAGGTCGCCCGCGGCATGCTCGGGGACACGGCCGAGCGGCGGGCCGAGCTGGAACAGCAGGTCCAGGCCGCCGAGAAGGCCCACCTCGCCGCCGTCCGCGCGGTCGCCGACCGGCGCGAGGGCCTCGCCCGCCTCGCCGGCCAGGTCGAGGCGCTGCGCAGCAAGACCAACGCGACGGCCGAGGAGATCGAGCGGCTGTCCACGGCCCTGGTCGAGGCGGCCGAACGGGCCGAGGCCGCGGCGGTCGAGCTGGCCGAGGCCCAGGAGGAGTCCGGTATCGAGGACTCCGGCGACGCCGGCATCGTCGAACGGCTCGAACGGGCCAAGGAGGCGCAGAAGGCCGCGCAGGCCCGCGTCGAGGAGCTGGTCCGCGCCGAGCGGACCGCCGAGAAGGACATCGCCTCGTGGAAGGCCCGCGTCGACGCGCTGTCGATGGGCCTCAACCGCAAGGACGGCGCCGGCGTGCTGCTCGCCGCCGGTGACCGCCTGCCGGGACTGCTGGGCTCGGTCGCCGCGCTGCTGACCGTCGAGCCGGGTGCCGAGGCCGCGCTGGCCGCCGCCCTGGGACCGGTGGCCGACGCGGTCGCCGTGGCCTCGGGCGAGGACGCCCTCACCGCCCTCGAGCTGCTGCGGGGCTCCGACGCGGGCCGTGCGGGCATCGTCGTCGGTGGTTACGGGCACGTCGACCGGTCCGGCTGGCCGGCCCTCCCGCCGGGGGCGCGCTGGGCCGTCGACCTGGTTCGCGCACCCGAGCCCCTGCGGCCGGCGGTCGCACAGGCCCTGGACAGGGTCGCGGTCGTCGAGTCGCTGCCCATCGCCCGGCTGATCGTGGACGCCCACCCGTCGGTGCGGGCGGTCACGAACGACGGCGACGTGCTGGGTGCCCACTGGGCCGTCGGCGGCACGTCCCGCGCGCAGAGCGTGATCGAGGTCCAGGCCGCGGTCGACGAGGCCAACGAGAAGCTCGCCGCGGCCGAGAGCGCCGCCGAGCGGGCCGCCGCGGCACTGCACGGCGCCCGGGAGGAGCAGAAGGCCCGGCAGGCCGAGGTGCAGACGGTCGCGGAGGCACGCAACGAGGCCAAGGTCCGCGCCGCGCGCTCCCAGGAGCGGCTGTCCCGGATGCAGCAGGCCGTGCGGACCGCGCAGGCCGAGGCCGAGCGGGTCCAGACGCAGCGCACGCAGGTCGAGCAGACACGTGAGGAGAGCCTCGCGAAGCTGGCCGAGCTGGAGGAACGCCTGGCCGTCGCCGAGGACGAGACAGTCCTGGAGGACGAGCCGGACACCGCCGAGCGCGACGAGGCGACCGCCCAGCTGGCCACCGCCCGCCAGCAGGAGATGGACGCCCGGCTGGCGCTGCGGACGGCCGAGGAGCGGCACCGCGCGCTGTACGGCAAGGCCGAGGAGCTGCGCCGGGCCGCCCGGGCCGAGCGGGAGGCACGCGAGCGTGCCCGGCGGGCCATGGCCAAGCGCGCGTACGGCGCCGCCGTGGCGCGGGCCGTCGTCGAGAGCGGCGAGCTGGCGCTGGAGCGCATCACGCTGTCCCTGCAGGCGGCCGCCCAGGAGCGGGACACCGTGCAGGCCGACCGGTACGACCGGGAGCGGGCGCTGCAGGAGGTCCGCAACCGGGTGCGTGAGCTGTCCACCGAGCTGGAGAAGCTGACCGACGCCGTGCACCGCGACGAGGTGCTGCGTGCCGAGCAGCGGCTGCGGCTGGAGCAGCTCGAGACCCGCATCGCCGAGACCTTCGGCATCGGCCTCGACGACCTGGTCGCCGAGTACGGCCCGGACGTGCCCGTCCCGCCGTCGCCGGCGGAGATGGCCGAGTACGAGGCCGCCAAGGAACGCGGCGAGCTGGTCACCGAGCCGCAGCCGATCCCGTACGACCGGCCGGCGCAGGAGCGGCGGGCCAAGCGGGCCGAGCGGGACCTGACCCTGCTGGGCAAGGTCAACCCGCTGGCGCTGGAGGAGTTCGCGGCGCTGGAGGAGCGCTACAAGTTCCTGTCCACGCAGCTGGAGGACCTGAAGGCCACCCGGCGCGACCTGCTGACCGTGGTCAAGGAGGTCGACGACAAGATCCTCGAGGTGTTCACGTCCGCGTACCACGACGTGGCCCGCGAGTTCGAGGTCGTGTTCAACACGCTGTTCCCGGGCGGTGAGGGGCGGATGATCCTCACCGAGCCGGAGGACATGCTGACCACCGGCGTCGACGTCGAGGCCAGGCCGCCCGGCAAGAAGATCAAGCGGCTGTCGCTGCTGTCCGGTGGCGAGAAGTCCCTGGTCGCGGTGGGCATGCTGGTGGCGATCTTCCGCGCCCGCCCGTCGCCGTTCTACGTGATGGACGAGGTGGAGGCGGCGCTGGACGACGTCAACATGCGCCGGCTGATCGGTCTGCTGCAGGAGCTGCGGGGCAGCTCGCAGCTGATCATCATCACCCACCAGAAGCCGACCATGGACATCGCCGACGCCCTCTACGGCGTCAGCATGCGCGGCGACGGCATCACGCAGGTGATCTCGCAGCGCATGCGTGGCGTGGACGAGCCCCCGGCCAAGCAGGTCGAACCGGCCAAGCCGGCCGCCCAGGCCGAACCCGCCGCCCTGGCCGAACCGGCCGAGCCCGAGCCCGCCACCCAGCCCTGACCCGGCCCGAAGCCCTGAAAGGCGCTTTCAGGACGTTCAACGTCCTGAAAGCGCCTTTCAGGGCAGTAGGTCAAGCGGCGGTGGCCGGGTTCGCGCCGCCCGGTGCCGTGTTCGGGGCGGCACGGAGGGCCAGGACAGCGGCGACCGTCGACCCGATCGCCAGCAGCAGGGTGAGGATCAGGCCGAAGCCGGCGCCGACGTCGAAGGTGTCGCCGAGGATCCCGAAGTCGCTGACCCCGGCATCCAGCGTCAGCCAGCGGATGATGATGAACAGGGTGGCGACGGCCGAGAGGATGAGCCAGATCAGCGGCAGCCGATCCACCCTCGTCCCGAAGTGCGGAGCCAGCACCAGGCCACCGGCGACCATCAGCAGCAGTACCGAGAACCAGGCGAGGAAGCCGCTGCTCCACGCACTGCCGCTCGCGCTGTAGGGCCCGTATTCGACCGAGACCCACGGGAAGAAACTGACGATGAACGCGAGCGCGCCGGCACCGATGCCCGCCCACTCCAGTGGGGTCACACGCTTGAGATCAAATTCAGCCATCGAGCATGGCCTTTCTTCGAAAGGAAAGATAACGGAGAGTACCGGCGTCCCGGAGCGAGGCCAAGTATCTGCTGGTCACGGTGCTGTTTCGGGTATCTCGCGAGAACGTCACCCCGGAGGGCGGCCGACGCTGCCCCAAGGGGCAGTAAATCCACTCGCGCCGGAGGGCACCCGCGGTTGAGGATTCGAAACTATGTATGACGTTCGAACCGCGACCTCGGCCGACCTGGACGCCGTGATCGCGCTGGTGGCGCGGCTGCAGCAGGAGCCGGCACACCAGATCGGCTTCCACGGCGAGACCGAGGACGAGGTCGCCGAGGAGCTGGCCGCGCTGCGCCCCGAATGGGTGGGTGGCGCGGTGGTCGCCGCCGACCGGAACGGCCGCGTGCGTGGTGTGCTCTCCGTCGAGACCGAGGGCAAACGCGCCTACGTGTACGGCCCGTTCGTCGACGTGCCGGCCAACCACCCCGCCGCGGGGCACGTGTGGCAGGCCACCGCCGACGCGATGCTCCGGCACGCCCGCCAGCTGCCCAGGATGGCGGGCGTGCGCACTCTCGACCTGTTCGGCCACCGCCGCAACCGCCTGCTCGCCGACTTCGCCGCCCGCCACGGCGCGCCCGTCCGCATGACCACCCGGTGCTTCACGCTCACCGCCGCGCCACTGCGCAGCCTGCTCGTCCGCGGTCCCGGCCAGGACGACCGCACCACCCTCCTCCCACCCGACCCGGAGATCCGGGAGGCCGTCGTGCGCCTGCACGACCGGTGTTTCCCCGACGCGCCGACGACCGGCCACGACCTCGTGGCCGGCGACCGGCACACGGTGGTGGTGCTGCTCGGTGACCGCGGCCTGCTCGGCTACGCGGCCGGGTACACGCAGGCTGAGGAGTACTACGTCGACGTGGTCGGGGTCGACGAGGACGCCAGGTCGTGCGGGGTGGGCAGAACCCTCGTGCGGCGGCTGCTCGCCGAGCTCGCCGCGCGGGACGGCGTCCGCGACCGCGCGGCCGCGACGATCCGCGACGGCAACGAGGCGTCGGAGCACATGTTCACGAAGCTCGGCTTCGCGCCCGGCGCGGAGCTCGTCAACTACCAGGTGGACCTCACGACGCCCACCGCGCACCGCCATGCGGTGTGACACGGGGTAGGTTTGCCGCCCATGACGGTCGATCCGCACAGCAGTGACACCGAGCTCGACTTCGCCGGTGAGGAGTTCGACGACGATCTCTTCGACGAGTACGACGAGGACTTCGAGGACCTGATCGAGTCGCTGGGCCTGCCGAAACGCCTGCCGGCGCTGTGGCTGCCGTCGGTCGCCGAGCTGGCCGCGGCCGCGCGGGAGAGCGTGCTGCTGCGGCGGGTCGGCGAGCTGGCCGCGTGGGTGGGGGAGCGGCGCGGGCTCAACGAGGACAGCGACCTGACCGGGCCGGACTCGGCGGAGGCGGCCGAGCGGCTCGGGATCACGCCGGCCGAGCTGCTGCTGTGCTGGGAGACCGCGATCGCGGCCGACCTCGTGGTCGTGTCGGAGGACGGCACGGTGGCCGAGGGAAACCCCGGCCTCTGGCCGACGGGTGACGACGAGGAGGACCTCGGCACCTGGGCGGTCGGGTTCACGCAGGTCCTGGGCAGCCTGGTGATCGACGCCGAGCTGGCGGACCAGGAGGACCTCGACTTCGACAGCGCGGGGTCGCTCGTGCTGCCGCTGTTCCTGGCGCGGGAGCCGGGCGTGCCGGTGGCCGAGCTGCAGGAGATCGCCCGGTCGATGGAGACCGAGGACCTCGCGGACGACACGCCGTGGGACGCGTGGGTGGCCCAGCACGGCGACCCGGTCACGACACTGCTCACCCGCCTGGTGGAGCACGGCGCGGCCGAGGTCGACGGCGAGATCGCCCGCCTCACCCCGCTGGGCATGCTGATCATGCGGGAGGAACTGGTCGAGGGCGGCATCGACGTCCCGCTGCTCCCGCCGCCGGCCGAGATGCCCGCGACGGACCTGCTGACCGTGGTCGGCGGCCGCGGCGACGAGGAGCTGGCCGCCCTGGCGGACGAGTGGCTGTCCACCCGCGAGCCGGCCGCCGCCGCGACCGAGCTGCTGGCCGCCGCCGCGGAGGCGTCGCCGTCAGGCCGCTTCTACGCCTCGACCCTGCTGGCCAAGCTGCCGGAGGTGCCGTGGCCGACGGTGCTCGATGTTCCGGCGCTGCGCCCGTACGCCCGCGACGCGCTGGGCGAGCCCCGCGAACCGGCCGACGCGGCGTGGCTGCTGATGGACGCCCTGTCGGCCAGCGTCAACGCGATGGGTGAGCTGGACCCGGAGGCCGTCGAGATCGTGCTGACGGAGGCCCTCCCACCCGGCCGGGAACAGGAGATCCTGGCCGACGCCTGGCGCCTGCGCCACCCGATGGGTTACGAGGTGCTGACCCTCATCGGCACCCACCACCCGGACAAGCAGGTCGCGAAGGCCGCCCGCACGGCCGCCCACAAGGCCCAGTCGGCGACCTAGCGACGGCGCCCCACCCGCGGCGCATGCACGAGTGGGACTTTCGCACGCCCAGTCGGCGCCCCAACGACAGCGCCCCACCTGCGGATGCGTGCACGAGTGGGACTTTCGCACGACCTCCACACGGCTGCCGGGAGCAGGACGGGCGATTCGTTCGTTGCCATGGAGGTAGCGTCGGGCAGGGCGGGGGAGGTCGGTCAGGACGGGCGAGGGAGCGTCCGTCGCAGGTTGGGCCGGACGAGCGGCCCCACCACCAGCACCACCGCCGCGAACGCGACGAGGCGCAGGATGCCCGGCTCGGCGAGCGGGTCCGCGAGCCGGACGGCGACCGCGGCGTAGACGTCGGCGGGCAGGTCGGTGACCACGATCGCCATCGCCAGGTCGACGCCGAGGCGGCGGCCGGCCAGGAGCAGCACGCCCGCCGCGGTGTCGAACACGGCCAGCGACGTCCAGTACAGGCTCAGCCACCGCGGCGCCGACGGGTACGGCGTCAGGCCGCCCCGCACGAAGTCGGCCACGTGGGTGACCGTGCCGACCGCGAGAAGCACGGCCGCGACGGCCACCACCGCCACCACGACCCAGCGCGGGACAGCCCGCCACCAGCCCACCCGCGGGGCGGCCCGCCACGAGCCCACCCGCGGGGCGGCCTGCCACCAGCCCACCTACGCGGCCTTCGCGGCGGCGGCCTCCACCACGTCCGGCTCCGGGGCGCGCGGGTGCCGCAGCGACATCAGCCCGCCCACCAGCAGCGTCACCGCGACCCCCAGCGGCGTGTACCACCAGCTCGTCAACGCCCGGACGCCCTCCGCCGGCACCGCCGCCGAGAAGTCGACGCGGATCGACGTCCACTCCGCGTACCCGTTGGCCACCGGGTCCGCGGCCGCGGACGGCCCGACGAACTTCACGCCCAGGATCACGAACGTCATCACCGCCACCGTCGCCGCGAACGCCACCAGCCCGTCGACCTGGTTCGCCCGTCGGAACAGCAACCCGAGCAGGAACGCGCCGAGCAGCGCGCCGTACGTGTACCCGGTGATCCCCAGCGCCTGCACGACGATCGGGTCCGCGGTCGTGGAGTTGGCCGTCGCGAACAACCCGGCGCACACGATCAGCAGGCCGGCCCACACGACCGTCCAGATCCGGCCCAGCCGCAGCCGCTGCTCGTCCGTCAGGGCCCGCCGCGACACCCGCTCGTACACGTCCGTCACGGTCGCCGACGCGAGTGCCCCGAGCGACGACGACAGCGCCGCCGCCAGGATCCCCGCGATCACGAACCCCGACAGCCCCGACGGCAGCTCCGTCACGATGAAGTGCGCGAACAGCTCGTCCTTGTTCGCGAGCCCCAACCCGCCGTCCGACACCGGCGCCGCCGGCACCGCGGCCTGGTAGAACGCCCACATCAGCACGCCGATGAACAGGAAGAACGCGAACTGCAGGAACACCACCACGCCGCTCGCGATCAACGCCTTCTGCGCCGCCCGCACGTCCCGCGTCGACATCAGCCGCTGCACGATCAGCTGGTCGACGCCGTGTGACGCCATCGCCAGCAGCGCGCCACCGAAGAACGCGGCCAGGAACGGGAAACCACCGGTCAGCGGGTCCGACGAGAAGTCGAACAGCTGGAACTTCGAGGCGTCCACGGCGTCGCCGAACCAGCCCGGCGGCAGCACCCGCGCCAGCGCGACCACCACCACGAGCCCGCCGAGGACGTACCAGAGCATCTGGATCGCGTCGACCCACACGACCGCGCGCACGCCGCCCACGAACGTGTAGAACACCATCGCGATGCCCAGCACGATCACGATCACCCAGTACGACGCGTTCACCCCGTAGGACGCCAGAACCACCTTGATGGGGATGGCGGTGGCGAACAGCCGGATACCGTCCGCGAGCAGCCGCGTGAACTGGAACGTCACCGACGCCGTCGCACGCATCCCGTCGCCGTACCGCTTGCCCAGGAACGCGTACGCGGTCACCAGGTCACCCGCGATGTACCGCGGCAGCAGCACGAACGACACGATGATCCGGCCCGCGATGTACCCCAGGGCGAGCGTCAGGTAGGTCATCCCGCCGGCCGACGGCGGGGCCAGGTAGGCGACCACCGGCACGGACAGCACGGTCAGCGTGGACGTCTCGGCCGACACGACCGACACGCACACGACCCACCAGGAGATCTTCTTCTCGCTGACGAAGTAGTCGGTCGCCGACTTCTGCCGCCCGCCGATCAGGACGCCCAGCAGCGGCATCCCGACCAGGAACAGCACGATGATCGCGACATCAAGCGCTCGCACGCGAACCTCCCTCGTCGTCGACCACCCGCAACCGGGTGACCTCGGTCGTGGCAGGCGCCGGCAGCAGCAGCGGCGCGGCGCCCGGCGTGACGCTGCCGAGGAGCCGGGTCGTCCCCGGCACCCCGGACCACGTCAGGAACCCCAGCAGCGCGGTCAGGTACGCCTCCTTGGCGCTCGACGGCAGCCCCAACTCGTCGCTCGTGACCAGCGTCGCGGGGGCGAGCCGCCGACGCAACGCGGCCATCAGCGTCGGGTTGCGCACCCCGCCGCCGGACGCGATCACCCGGGTCACCCCGAGGGCGCGGCACGCGTCCGTGATCGTCACCGCGGTCAGCTCGACCAGTGTGGCCAGCAGGTCGTCACCCGCGACGTGCCCGACCTTGGCGAGCGCGGCGGTGATGTGCTCGCGGTGGAAGCGCTCCTTGCCGGTCGACTTGGGCGGGCCGAGCGCGTAGTACGGGTCGGCGAGCAGCACCTCCAGCAGCTCCGCGTCGACCGTGCCCTGCGCGGCCAGGTCGCCGTCGACGTCCTGGTGCCAGACCCCGTCGGAGATCATCCGCGCCGCCGCGTCCAGCAGCGCGTTGCCCGGCCCGGTGTCGAACGCGAGCGGCGGCCCGTCCGGCCCCACCACGGTGATGTTGGCGATCCCGCCGAGGTTCAGCGCGGCCGTCGTGCCCGGCTGGCCGGCGAGCCACAGCCGGTCCAGCACGATCGCGAGCGGCGCGCCGTGGCCGCCGGCCGCCACGTCCCGCGCCCGCAGGTCCGACACCACGGGCAGCCCGGTCGCCTCGGCGATCCACGCGGGCTGCCCCAGCTGCAGCGTGCCGAGCGCGCGGTCGCCCGCGACCCAGTGGTAGACGGTCTGCCCCAGTGACGCCACGAGATCCGCCCGGCCGCCCGCGATCGTGGCGAGCGCGTGCCCGGCCGCCGCGGCAAACGCTTGCCCCACCGCCGTGTCCAGCCGGCAGACCTGCTCGGCCGTGGTCGCGTTCGGCGGCAGCACGTCGAGCAGCGCGTTGCGCAGTTCGGCGGGGAAGGGCAGCTCCGTGTGGCCGACCGGTTGCAGATCGATGACGTCACCATTCAGCAACAGGTCGGCGACGGCGACATCGACGCCGTCCATGGACGTTCCGGACAGAAGCCCGATCACCCGGCAGAGTTTCACAGGGTTAGTGGCTAATGGACCCCGCCTCACCTCGCAAGACGCTTGGTTAGTTCTTGACCAAATTGATGTTCAGAATGGTTGAGTGTTGGCGGGTGCTGGTATAGACCTTGTCGCTACTGTGTCTCCCCATCGGGGGACTGGGACATCGTGACCACCACGAGGAGCGAGTATGAGCAGTTTTTCGGCCGATTGGAGCAGGCGGAAGTTCCTGCGGGGGGCACTCGCGACCGGTGCGCTCGTGCTGCCGGGCGCCGGGGCCCTCGCGGGTTGCGCCACTTCGGGGGGCGGCCAGGAGGCGACGGAGGGGGAGAAGACCGAGAAGAACCCGCTCGGTGTGCCTGAGGACCAGCCGTTGGAGATCTACATCTTCAACGGTGGCTTCGGCGACGAGTACGCCACCGACCTCCACGAGCCGATGTACAAGAAGGCGTACCCGAAGGCCGAGATCAAGCACAAGGCCGAGGTCGACATCAAGGGTGCGATCCAGTCCCGTCTCGTGGCGGGCAACCCGCCGGACTTCGTGAACGACTCCGGCGACGGCCAGATCCCGCTCGGCCAGCTCGTGTCCGACAAGCAGCTGTACGACCTCACCGACCTGTACGACGCGCCGAGCTGGGACATCCCGGGCAAGACGGTCCGCGACACGCTCGTGCCCGGCGCCATCGCCCAGGGCACCTTCGGCGACAAGCCGTACGTCATGAACATGGCGCTGACCGTGTACGGCACCTGGTACAACAAGGTCCTCTTCGACCAGAAGGGGTGGAAGATACCCACCACCTGGGAGGAGATGGTCGCGCTCTGCGCGGAGATCAAGGGCGCCGGCATCGCGCCGTGGACCTACCAGGGCATCCACGCCCGGTACATGGTGTGGCCGCTGCTCACGATGGCGGCCAAGCTCGCCGGCCCGGAGATCCTCGTCGACATCGACAACCTCAAGGAGGGCGCCTGGAGCCACGAGGCGATCAAGGAGTCGGCGAACGCGCTGCGCGGCCTGCGCACGAGCGGCTACATCCTCGACGGCACCGAGGGCATGGACCACATCCAGTCGCAGGGCCAGTGGAGCGCCGGCAAGGCCGCGTTCATCCCGTGCGGTTCGTGGCTGGAGAACGAGCAGAAGGACGTCACGCCGGCGTCGGGCTTCGAGTTCGCCATGATGCCCGAACCGCTGCTGTCCAAGGACTCCAAGATGCCGCTGGAGACCATCTACGCGGCCGCCGGTGAGCCGTACGTGGTGCCGGCGAAGGCGAAGAACCCGCGCGGTGGCCTGGAGTACATGCGGATCATGCTGTCCAAGGAGGGCGCGAAGGGCTTCACCGAGAAGGTCTCCAGCCTTACCGTGGTCCAGGGTGCCGCGGACGGCGTCACCCTGCCGAAGGGCCTGGCCTCGGCGAAGAAGGCGCTCGACGACGCGGGCGACAACGTGGTGAGCTGGATGTGGCCGAACTGGTACGGGACCATGTGGAACCCGGGCGTCAACGCCGTCATCGGTGACCTGATGACCGCGCGCAAGACCGTGGACGAGTTCTGCGCCGGCTGCGAGGCCGAGGCCAAGAAGGTTCGCGACGACGACTCGATCACGAAGTACACGCGAGAGAAGTGACGAAGGCGGCGGCACGCGGGCGGGTCTCGAAACCGGGACCCGCCCTGCAGCATGGTAAGTACCTGTTCATCGTCGTGTTCCTGGTCTTCCCGGTCGGGATCTACGGCCTGTTCACGCTTTCCCCGTACCTCCAGGCGATCTGGATCTCGCTGACCGACTGGACCGGGTTGACGGGCAGCCAGAAGTTCATCGGCCTGGACAACTACGCGTGGCTGTTCTCCGACGACCAGACGCTGGTGGCGCTCAAGAACAACGCGCTGCTGCTGCTCGTGGTCCCCGTGATCACGGTGCTGCTCGGCCTGTTCTTCGCGTCGATGCTGAACGTCGGCAGGCGCGGCAAGTCCGGCATCGAGGGCGTGCGCGGGTCGAAGGTCTACCGGGTCGTGTACTTCTTCCCGCAGGTCCTGTCGGTGGCGATCATCGGCGTGCTGTTCAAGTACGTCTTCGCGCCCACCGAGGCCGGCGGCATCCTGAACAGCGCGCTGCGGGCGGTCGGGCTGGGTAACCTGGCGGTGCCGTGGCTCGGTGACCCCGACTTCGCCTTCTGGTGCGTCGTCGTGGTGATGATCTGGTCGTTCGTCGGGTTCTACGTCGTGCTGTTCTCGGCGGCCATGCAGTCGATCCCGAAGGACATCTACGAGGCCGCGCTGCTCGACGGCGCCAGCCGGTACACCACGTTCCGGCGCGTGACGCTGCCGCTGGTGTGGGACACCGTGCAGGTGGGCTGGGTGTACATGGCGATCCAGGCCATGGACGCGTTCGCGTACGTGCACATCATGCTCGGCATCTCGGGCGGCCCGTCCCGCTCCGGCGACGTGCTCGGCGTGGCGATGTACCGCACCGCGTTCAACGACTACCGGTTCGGCCGGGCGTCCGCGATCGGCGTGGTGCTGCTGATCGTGACGCTGATCGTGTCGCTGGTGTTCCTGAGGTTCGCGCGGCGGGAGCGGGTGGAGCTGGCATGACGACGACTGTCGAACGGCCCGCGACCGCGGCCCCCGCGCCGCGCCGCCGCACACCCGGTGTCGGTGCCGGCGCGGGCGCGCTGAACCTGCTGAACGGCACGTTCCTGCTGGTCTGGGGCCTGCTCACCACGCTGCCGCTGCTGTGGGCGATCGTGTCGTCGTTCAAGACGAACACCGAGTTCCTGACCAGCCCGTTCGGCCTGCCGGACGTGGCCAGGTTCGAGAACTTCGCCCGGGCCTGGACGGCCGCGAACATCGGGCAGTACTTCGTCAACAGCGTCATCGTCGTGGTCATTTCGGTGCCACTCACGATGCTGCTCGGCGCGATGGCCGCGTACGTGTTGTCCCGGTACGAGTTCCCGGGGAACCGGATCATTTACGTCGCCTTTGTCGGCGGGCTGATCTTCCCGGTTTTCCTGGCGCTGGTGCCGCTGTTCTTCGTGGTTCGCAACCTCGGTTCGGTCCCGGTGATCGGCGAATTCCTCGGATTGAACAGCTACCTGTCGCTGGCGCTGGTTTATGTCGCGTTCTCGATGCCGTTCACGGTGTTCTTCCTGACCGCGTTCTTCCGGACCCAGCCGACGTCCATCGCGGAGGCGGCCATCGTGGACGGCTGCTCGCACTTCGGGCTGTTCTTCCGCGTGATGCTGCCGATGGCGAAGCCGGGGCTGATCAGCATCGGGCTGTTCAACGTGCTGGGGCACTGGAACCAGTACGTGCTGCCGGTGGTGCTGATGAACGAGCCGGACCGGAAGGTGCTGGCCCAGGGCCTGGCCGCACTGGCGATCAGCCAGGGTTACCGGGGCGACTGGACCGCGTTGTTCGCCGGTCTGGTGATCGCGCTGCTGCCGGTGCTGATCGTGTACATCCTGTTCCAGAAGCAGGTCCAGGCCGGTCTGACGGCCGGTGTGCTGAAGTAGCGGCGCGGGGCCGGCTGTGTGGCCGGCCCCGCGTCTTCCCTGCTAGAGCAGGCCCCGCTGCCTGAGCAGCGAGCTGAGCTCCGCGACGAACCCCGGCGGATCGGCGAACAGGCTGGTGAACTTGTCCGGCACCTCCACGACCTGGAGCGTCTGGCCGGGGCCGGCCGTCAGCCAGAACTGCCAGTGGCCGAGATCGACCGGCTTGCCGGGCTCGGGCCGGCGGACGTCGCCGGCGGCCGCGGCCTGGAGCGTGCCGTCCTGGGTGACCACGGTCATGATCATGTCGCACCGCCACCTTGCAGGTTGTGGGACGCCGCCACGCCGCCGTCGTTGCGGATGGTGATGTAGTACTCGGTGAACCCGTTGGAGAAGATGGCCTTGCCGGGGTTGAAGAACGTGTGCCGCGCGCCGTTGAACGGCTGCTGGATCTTCGGCCCGGCGTGCTGGTAGCCGAAGTCGCCGCCGCCCCGGTTGTAGGCCCAGGACGCCGAGGCGCCCGGGTTCAGGATGGTGACCGGGCCGACGTTGTCGAAGCTGTTGGTACCGACGTCGGGCGGAGCCGCTGCCGCCGGCGTCCCGGTCGTCAGCGCCACTCCCGTGCCCACACCGACCGCGCCGGCCGTTTTCATGAATGTCCTTCGATCCGTGCGACCTTTTTCCTCACCACTCATTGTGCCCCCAAAAGAAGGGATGTGATCCAGGTCGAGCGTCAATCAGGCTAAGCCGGCCGTCGAGGCTCGGGTAACCGCCATTCGGGTCACGGGTTTCTCATCCGAATGCGCTTTTCTGGGTATCAAAATAACTGTAGAAATAGTGCGTTTCAGGGGAATTCTTCGGGTCATCGGACGAGTGGCGCCGGCCGCCCGCGCCGGGCCGGGGGCCGCGGATCCGACCGGTCCTGACGTGCGCGTCGGTCCTTGATGCGAGGATGGCCCCGTGTCGAGCACCCTGATCGTGATCCTCGTCGCCGTTGTCGTGTTGCTCGCGCTCGCCGTGGTGGTGGGCGTCGTGCTCAGCAAGCGGCGGCGGATCGACCTGTCCGAGAAGCCGGCCGTCGAGGAGAAGCCCAAGGGCTACCAGGCCGGCGGCGGGATCAACCTCGCTCCCGGGGGGAAGAAGGACGTACTCGACCGGCCGGGCACCGTCCCGGCCGAGCCGGCGCTGATCGACGAGGTCGTGCCGCCGGCGGAGCCACCCGTCCAGGAGACGGAGATCGAGGTCCCGGTCGAGCCGGCCGAGCCCGTGCTCGAGCGGCCCGGCACCGTCCCGGCCGAGCCCGCGCTGATCGACGAGGTCACCGCGCCCGCCGAGGAGATCGCGCCGACGGCCGGCCGGCTGGAGCGGCTGCGCGGCCGGCTGTCCCGGTCCCGCTCGACCCTCGGCCAGGGCCTGCTCGGCCTGCTCGGCGCCGGTGACCTCGACGAGGACTCCTGGACCGAGGTCGAGGACACCCTCCTGCTCGCCGACCTCGGCGCCGCCACCACCACCGAGATCGTCGAGCGGCTCCGCGCGGAGCTCGTCACCCGCCGGGTCCGCACCGCCGACGAGGCCCGTGCCCTGCTCCACGACGTGCTGGTCGACGCCCTGCACCCGGACATGGACCGGTCCGTCCGGGCGCTCCCGCACGAGAGCGACGGCGTCAAGCTCCCGGCCGTGGTCCTGGTCACGGGCGTCAACGGCACCGGCAAGACCACCACGACGGGCAAGCTGGCCCGTGTCCTCGTCGCCGACGGGCGCACGGTGCTCCTCGGCGCGGCCGACACCTTCCGCGCGGCGGCCGTCGAGCAGCTCGCCACCTGGGCGGAGCGGGTCGGCGCCGAGGTCGTCCGCGGCAAGGAGGGCGCCGACCCGGCCGCCGTCGCGTTCGACTCGGTCAAGCGGGGCGTCGAGGCCGGCGTGGACGCGGTCCTGGTCGACACCGCCGGCCGGCTGCACACCAAGACCGGCCTGATGGACGAGCTGGGCAAGGTCAAGCGGGTCGTCGAGAAGCAGACCAAGGTCGACGAGGTACTGCTGGTCCTCGACGCCACGACCGGCCAGAACGGGCTCACCCAGGCCCGCGTGTTCGCCGAGGTGGTCGACGTCACCGGCATCGTGCTCACCAAGCTCGACGGCACGGCCAAGGGCGGCATCGTCTTCCAGGTCCAGCGTGAGCTGGGGGTGCCCGTCAAGCTCGTCGGCCTCGGCGAGGGCGCGGACGACCTCGCCCCGTTCGAGCCGACCGCGTTCGTCGACGCGCTGCTCAACTAGGGGGAGAACGACATGGAGTTCCAGGACGTCGTCCGCAAGCGCCGCATGGTGCGCCGGTTCCACCCGGACCGGCCCGTGCCTGCCGAGGTCAAGGACCGGATCCTGCGCAACGCCACCCGCGGCCCGTCCGCCGGCTTCTCGCAGGGCCAGGCGTTCCTCGTGCTCGAGGGGGAGGAGCTGCGGAAGTTCTGGGCACTGCGGCCGATCGACAACGGCGTGTCCACCGCGCCGCTGCTGATCGTCCCGTTCGCGGCCAAGCAGGTCTACCTGGACCGTTACGCGCTGCCCGACAAGGGCTGGACCGACCGCGACGAGTCCCGCTGGCCGGTCCCGTTCTGGTACATCGACACCGGCATGGCCACCCTGCTCATCCTGCAGACGGTGGTCGACGAGGGCCTCGGCGCCCTGTACTTCGGCATCGCCCCCGACGACGTCGCGCCGTTCCGCGAGCAGTACGGCGTCCCCGACGAGTACGAACCCATCGGCGCGGTCGCCATCGGCTACTCCGACGAGCCCGAGCAGTCCGGCTCCCCGCGCCGCCGCAAGCGCTTCGCCCTGGACGAGGTCGTGCACTACGGCCGCTGGTGAACCTAGGGTGTAGACCATGGTCGACATCCGGGTGCTCGGCGGTTCCGTCGAGCGAAGCGAGGAAATACTCACCACCGAGGCGCTGGAGTTCCTCGCCAGCCTGCACGAGCGGTTCGCGGGCCGGCGTGACGAGCTCCTGGCGGCCCGCGCGACACGGCGGGAGGAGGCCTCCCGCACCGGCCGGCTGGACTTCCTCGCCGAGACCCGCCAGGTCCGCGACGAGGACTGGCACGTCGCGCCGGCCCCGGCCGACCTCCAGGACCGGCGCGTCGAGATCACCGGGCCGACCGAGCGCAAGATGGCGATCAACGCGCTCAACTCCGGCGCCAGGGTCTGGCTCGCCGACCTCGAGGACGCCAACACCCCGCACTGGGAGAACGTGGTCGCGGGCCAGGTCAACCTCGTCGACGCCGTCCGCGGCACGATCGCGTTCACCTCGCCGGAGGGCAAGGAGTACGCGCTCAAGCCCGACGTCGAGCACGCCGTGATCGTCATGCGCCCCCGCGGCTGGCACCTCGACGAGCGGCACATCACGTTCGACGGCAAGCCCGCCGTCGGCGCGCTCGTCGACTTCGGCCTCTACTTCTTCCACAACGCGCGGGCGCTCCTCGACAGGGGCAGCGGCCCGTACTTCTACCTGCCGAAGATGGAGAGCCACCTCGAGGCCCGCCTCTGGAACGACGTCTTCACCCACGCCCAGCAAGCACGTGGCATTCCGCACGGCACCATCCGCGCCACCGTCCTCATCGAGACCATCCCGGCCGCGTTCGAGATGGAGGAGATCCTCTACGAGCTGCGCGACCACGCCTCGGGCCTCAACGCCGGCCGCTGGGACTACCTGTTCAGCATCATCAAGTACTTCCGCGACGCCGGCGCCGACTTCGTGCTGCCCGACCGCAACGACGTCACCATGACCGCGCCGTTCATGCGTGCCTACACCGAGCTGCTCGTCCGCACCTGCCACAGGCGGGGCGCGTTCGCCATGGGCGGCATGGCCGCGTTCATCCCCAACCGCCGCGATCCCGAGGTCACCGAGAAGGCACTCGCGAAGGTGCACGACGACAAGCGGCGTGAGGCCACCGACGGGTTCGACGGCTCGTGGGTCGCGCACCCGGACCTCGTGGACATCTGCGACGAGGAGTTCACGAACGTCCTCGGCGACCGCCCCAACCAGCTCGACAAGCTCCGCGAGGACGTGCACGTCACCGCCGAGGACCTGCTCAACGTGAAGGCGACGCCCGGGCAGGCCACCGCAGCCGGGCTGCGGGCCGCCGTGGACGTCGGCGTCCGCTACCTCGCGTCCTGGCTGGGTGGCAACGGCGCCGCCGCCATCCACAACCTCATGGAGGACGCCGCCACCGCGGAGATCTCCCGCTCGCAGGTGTGGCAGTGGGTGCGCAACGAGGTCAAGCTCGACAACGGCGCGACCGTCACCGCCGGCCTCGTGCGGGACAACCTCGCCGACGTGCGGGCCGAGCTGGCCGGACTGCCGCACCTCGACACCGCCTGCGAGCTGTTCGAGCAGGTCGCCCTGGCCGAGGAGTACCCGGACTTCCTGACCTTGCCCGCTTACGAGCGGAGCTTGCGGAGCGAGCCATGAACTCTGAGCGGATCTGAGGGTGCGGACCTCCCTGGACGCGGCGACGCTCACCGGCATCGCGCGCCGCCTGTCCGAAGTGGACGAGAGACGCAGGGCCCGGTACCCGGGCGACTCGGGCGGCCGGCAGCCCGTGCACACCTGCTACGTGCCGGCCGACGCGATCACCGACGACCTCCCGGTCCAGTGGGGTGCCGCCGCCCTCGCGACGCTGGAGGAGCACGCGCCGGGCCCGCTCGCGTTCGCGGACGTCCTCGGCCTGTCACCCGCGTTGGCGGAGCCGGTGCACGAGAAGGTCGTCGCGAAGCTCGCCACGGAACCGGTGGAGGACCTGCGGATCGACTTCGAGGACGGCTACGGCGTCCAGCCCGACACCGTCGAGGACGAGGACGCCGTGCGGTGTGCGGGGCTGGCCGGCGCCCTGGACGTCCCGGGGGTGGGCATCCGGTTCAAGTCGTTCGAGCACTTCGAGCGCGGGATCCGCACGCTGGACCTGTTCCTGACCCACCTCGCGACCGTGCCGGACGGGCTGGTCCTGACGTTCCCGAAGGTCACCGCCGTCGAGCAGGTCACGGCGCTGTGCGAGCTGCTCGAGTTGCTGGAGGACCGGCTCGACCTGTCGCGGGGGCGGCTGCGGTTCGAGATCCAGATCGAGACCACCCAGTCCATCGTGGACTCGACGGGCGCCTTCGCGATCCCGCGGTTCATCGCGGCCGCGCGGGGACGGGTCAGCGGGCTGCACTTCGGCACCTACGACTACACGGCCGCGTGCGGGCTCTCCGCCGGCGAGCAGCACCTCGCGCACGCCGCGTGCGACTTCGCCCGCAACGTCATGCAGGTCAGCGCCGCGGGCACCGGGGTACGCCTGTCCGACGGCTCGACCAACGTGCTGCCGGTCGGCGGCCGCTCCGCCGTGCACGAGGCGTGGCGCGAGCACTTCCGCCTGACGCTGCGCTCGCTCAAGCACGGCTTCTACCAGGGCTGGGACCTGCACCCGGCGCAGCTCGTCACCCGCTACGCCGCCAACTACGCGTTCTACCTCGGCACCGCGGCGGCGGACGCCGACCGCCTGCGGGCGTACCTGGACGACACCGGGAAGGCCGCCGGCGTCCTGGACGAACCCGCGACGGTGCAAGCGCTTGCCATGTCGATGCGGCGAGCGGTCGACTGCGGTGCGCTGACCCGGGCCGACGTCACCCGCCTGTGTGGACTGTCGATTGTGGAGCTGGATGCGCTGGTCCGGCGGGAGGCGCCGTAATGGATCTCATCATCCGGGCCCGCCGGATCATCACGCCCCAGGGCGAACGGTCGGGTGCGGTCGGCGTCCGCGACGGCGTGGTCGTGGCCGTCGAGCCGGAGCTGGACGGCCCCGTGTTCGTCGACCTGGCCGACGACGAGGTGCTGCTGCCCGGCCTCGTGGACACGCACGTGCACGTCAACGACCCCGGCCGCAGCGAGTGGGAGGGCTTCGACACCGCCACCCGCGCCGCCGCGGCCGGGGGCGTGACCACGATCGTGGACATGCCGCTCAACAGCGTGCCGGCGACGGTGGACGTGCCGGCGCTGGACATCAAGCGCGCCACCGCGTTCGGGCACACCCACGTCGACGTCGGGTTCTGGGGCGGCGCCGTGCCGGGCAACCGCACCGAGCTGCCGGCACTGCACGCCGCGGGCGTGTTCGGGTTCAAGTGCTTCCTGCTGGACTCGGGTGTCGAGGAGTTCGGCCACCTGTCGACCGGCGAGCTGGCGGCCGCGCTGGCCACGCTCCGCGACCTCGACGCGCTGATGATCGTGCACGCCGAGGACCCGGAGCTGATCGACCACGCACCGGCGCCGCACGGCCGGGCGTACCAGGACTTCCTGGCGTCGCGGCCGAAGGACGCCGAGCACCGCGCGATCGCGACGGTGATCGACCTCGCGCGGCGGCACGACGCCCGCGTGCACGTGGTGCACCTGTCGTCGGCCGGCGCGCTGCCGATGATCGCCGCCGCCCGCCGCGACGGCGTGGCCGTCACGGTCGAGACCTGCCCGCACTACCTGACGCTGACCGCGGAGGAGGTCCCGGACGGGGCGACGCAGTTCAAGTGCTGCCCGCCGATCCGCGAGGCGTCCAACCAGGACCTGCTGTGGCAGGGGCTGCGGGACGGGGTGATCGACTGCGTGGTGAGCGACCACTCGCCGTGTACCCCCGACCTGAAACGCTTCGACACCGGCGACTTCGGCCAGGCGTGGGGCGGGATCGCCGGCCTGCAGCTGGGTCTGCCGGCGGTGTGGACGGCGGCGCTCAAGCGGGGCGTCCCGCTGACCGACGTGGTGCGCTGGATGTCCACGGAGCCCGCGGCGCTCGTCGGCCTGACGGGCAAGGGCGCGATCGAGCCGGGCCGGGACGCGGACTTCGCGGTGTTCGCGCCGGCCGAGGAGTTCGCCGTGGACGCCGCGAAGCTGTTCCACCGCAACGCGGTCTCCGCCTACCACGGCCGCACGCTGACCGGCGTGGTGCGGCGGACGTGGTTGCGTGGCCGCGAGGTGACCGGCGAGGTCCCGCACGGAAAGCTGTTGGAGCGTTGATGGAGTTCACGGGTTTGCCCGAGCTGGCCTCGCGCCGCGTCGGCGGGAGCGTCGTGTGGGCGGACGACGAGCTGTTCGCGGAGAAGGAGAACCTGATCCGGGGGCCGGAGCCGGTGTTCCAGCCGGCGACGTTCGGCCACAAGGGACAGGTCTACGACGGCTGGGAGACCCGCCGCCGCCGCGAGCCGGGCGTCGACCAGGCGGTGATCAGGCTGGGACTGCCCGGTGTGGTGCAGGGGATCGTCGTGGACACGGCGTACTTCACCGGCAACTACCCGCCCTTCTGCTGGGTGGACGCCGCGGCCGTGGAGGGCTACCCGTGCCCGGCCGAGCTGTCCGAAGCGGACTGGCAGCCGCTGGTTCCCCGGTCTCCCTTGCTGGGCAACACGAAGAACCCGTTCGAGGTCGACAACGCCCAGCGCTTCACCCACGTCCGGCTGACCATCGACCCGGACGGCGGCGTCGCGCGGCTGCGGGTGCACGGCGTCCCGATCGCCGACCCGCGCTTGCTGGACCTGGGTTCCCTCGACCTGGCCGCACTGGAGAACGGCGCCGCGATCGACAGCTGCAGCAACATGTTCTACTCGTCCCCGGCGAACCTGATCTCGCCGGGCCTCGCCGCGGTGATGGGGGAGGGCTGGGAGACCGCCCGCCGCCGCGATGACGGGAACGACTGGGTTTCGGTACGGTTGGCCGGCGAGGGCGTGGTGCGGCTCGCGGAGCTGGACACCAGCCATTTCAAGGGAAACGCGCCGGGCTGGGCGGCACTGAGTGGTCGGACCGGCGACGAGTGGGTGGAGCTGTTGCCGAGAACCCGCCTCCAACCGGACACCAGGCACCGCTTCCCCGTCCCGGTCGGCGCCCCGGTCACCCACGTGCGGATGGACATCTACCCGGACGGCGGCATGGCCCGCCTGCGCCTGCACGGCACGCTCACCGAGGCCGGCCGGCGCGACCTGGTCCTGCGCTGGTTCAACCGGTTGCCCGTCACCCAGGCCCACGCGATCCTCGCCGGCCTACCGCCGGCGGAGGCGGCGGCCGTGGTGGCGGCCCGTCCGGTCGACGAGGTACCCCCGGCGCTGAAGCTGTCATGAGGACCGTCGTCCTCGTGGTGGCCGCGGTGCTGCTGGCCGGTTGCGGCACCGCGAGCGGTTCGTCCCCCGCGTCACCGCCGGACGACCTCGTGCGCGTGGTGAACCTCAACGCCGCCATGGGTTACCACAACAGCAAGGGCGACCCCCGCGGCACCGACGCCACCCGCGACGACCTGGTCCTGCTGGCGCGGAACATCGTCGCCAACGACGGCGATCTCGCCAACCTGCAGGAGATGGCGCTGCCGGCGGCGCAGCAGCTGCGGGACATCCTGCGCGACCTGACCGGCAACGAGTGGCAGCTGAACTGGGCGCACGCGGCGTACGCCACGTTCTACCCCGGCCGGTCGAAGGGCGAGCCCCCGGCGTACGAGAGCGCGTCGTCGGGCAACGCCCAGCTTGTCCGCCTGGGCGACGGCATCACGAGCCAACGCCCCATCACGCTGGACGACGCGAACAACGACCAGGGCATAGTCCTGCCGTCGGGTGGCCGCTCCTTCCAGGGCACGGAGATCGCGACGAGCTGGGGCGCGGTCAACGTGTACAACACCCACCTGGCCCTGCACCAACAGGTGTCCGACGAGGACCGGGCCGCCGACGTCCGCCGCATCCAGGAAACCACCGAGTCGAGCCCGAACCCGACGATCATCACGGGCGACTTCAACCAGACCGTCGACATCCCCGACCCGAACCACCTGACCATGGCGGCGATCGAGGCGTTCACGAAGGACTACGGCTACACCGACGTCGCCAGGGACAAGGGCGTGACCATCGACCAGAAGAACCCGGCGAAGGACCGCAGGCGCATCGACTACGTCCTCACCCGGGGCCTCCACGCGGAGAACACGGTCCGTTTCGTCAGCGACGAGTCCGACCACTGGGGCCTGGCCACCACGATCGGGCGGTGAGGTTTGCCGGCGGGTGATCCGGGTATTCGGGGCGTCGTGCGGACCCTGTTCCGGCGGTGGCCGGTAAGCCGGTTGGATGCCGAACTCGTCCGGCTCAGTGGCGACATTCGGCCGACTCCGGCGGATGCGGCCTTCCGGCATCTCGGCCGTACCGCCGACCACAGCAAGCTCTGGTTCGCGATCGCGGCTGGGCTCGTCAGCCGCAAGGGGGCGACCCGCCGCGCCGGCCTCCGTGGCCTCGCCGCCATCGGGATCGCCAGCTTCGCCGCCAGTTTCGTCGGCAAACGGCTCTTCCCGCGTCGCCGGCCGGCCGCCGAGCTGCTGCCGGTGCCCCGCCGCCTCATCCGCCGGCCGAAGTCCTCCTCGTTCCCCTCCGGGCACTCGGCGTCGGCGGCCGCGTTCGCCACGGCCGTCGCCATGGAACACCGGGGCGCGGCCGCCGCGATCGTGCCGCTCGCCGCCGCCGTCGGGTACAGCCGCGTCCACACGGGAGTGCACTGGCCGACCGACGTCCTCGCCGGCACCGCCATCGGGATCGGCGCGGCCTATGCCACGCGCCACTGGTGGCCCCACCAGAAGGACCTGCCGGACGGCGAGCAGCGCCGCGCCGTCGCGCCCGAACTGGGTGACGGCGACGGGCTCGTGCTGGTCGTCAACCCCGGCGCCGGGTCGGCCGGGAACGTCGTGACGGAGGTCGGCAAGGCCTGGCCCAAGGCCGACATCGTCGAGATCGGACCGGACAACGACGTGATCGCCGAGGTCACCAAGCGGATCGACGACAGTGTGCGTGCCCTCGGCGCGGTCGGCGGCGACGGCACCGTGGCCTGCGTGGCCGGGATGGCCGTCGAGCACGGGCTGCCGATGGTGCTCGTCCCCGGCGGCACGCTCAACCACTTCGCCCGCGACGCCGGGGTCGACAACCTCGACGAGGCCCAGGCCGCGTCCCGCGCCGGCTCCGTCCTCGTCTGCGACCTCGGCGGGGTCGACGTCACCGACCGCAGCGGTGAGACCGAGCACGCCGTGTTCGTCAACACCGCGAGCCTCGGCGGCTACCCGGAAACGGTGCGGCTGCGGGAGAAGCTGCAGACCCGCTGGCCCAAGTGGGCCGCCGCCCTGCTCGCCAGCACCCGCATGCTCCGCCGCGCGAAGCCGCTCACCGTCCTGCTCAACGGCCGCCGGCACAAGATCTGGATGCTGTTCGTCGGCAACGGCGCCTACGAGCCGAAGGGCTTCGGCGCCGCCCGCCGGCCGTCGCTGGCCGCGGGCGTGCTCGACGTCCGGTACCTGCGCGCCGACATCCCGTACTCGCGCGCCCGCTTCCTGCTCGCGACCCTCACCGGGACCCTCCACACAAGTCACGTGTACCGGCACCAGGAGGTGCCCGCCCTCGACGTCGTCCTGCTCGACGGCCACCGCCGCATCGCACTCGACGGCGAGGTGGGCCCGTTCGGGCGGTGGTTTCGGTTCCGCGTGCGGAAGGGCGCGCTGCGTGTCTACGGTTCTTGACCGATCGTTCCAGTTATAGTTATGGTTCCGGCGTGGCCAGGACCAAGGAGTTCGACCCGGACGTCGCGTTGCGTGCGGCCATGGACCTGTTCTGGCACAAGGGTTACGAGGCCACGTCGATGCAGGACCTCGTCGACCACCTCGGCATCGGCCGGGGCAGCATCTACGCCACGTTCGGCAGCAAGCACGAGCTGTACCTGCGTGCGCTGGACCGGTACGCGGAGCGGTTCGACGGCCGTGCGCTCGACCTGCTGTCCCGCTCCGGCCCGGCGCTCCCGGTGGTGCGGGACTTCATCCGGGCCTTCCTCGACGAGGCGCTGACCGACCGCCGGGGCTGCCTGGTCACGAACACCGCGGTCGAGTGCCCGCGCGACGCGCCGGTCGCCCGCCGCGTCGAGTTCAGCTGGAACGGCCTGGAGACCGCGCTCGCGGGTGCGCTGACCCGCGCCCGCGACCAGGGCGAGCTGGCCGAGGGCAAGGATCCCCACGCGCTGGCCCGGTTCCTGGTGACGTTCGTGCAGGGCCTGCGGGTCATGGCCAAGGTGCCCGACGAACGCCGCATGCGCGACGCCGTCGACCAGGCGTTGACCCTGCTCGGCTGAGCGGCGTTTTCTCGTGTCCTAAATCTGGAACGATCATTCAAATAAGGAGAGGCTCATGCGACGGCGAACCGTCCTGAAGGGTGCGGCCGCGGGTGGCGTACTGGCCGCGACCGGCGCGCCCACCGCCACCGCCGCCCCGAGGCTGACGAGCGGGTACGCGACCGTCAACGGCGTCCGCCTGCACTACGTCACCGCCGGCAGCGGTGATCCGGTCGTCCTGCTCCCCGGCTGGCCACGCACCTGGTGGGAGTTCCACAAGATCATTCCCGGCCTCGCCGCCACGCACCGGGTGATCGCCGTGGACATCCGCGGCATGGGCGAGTCCGCGAAGCCTGAGACCGGGTACGACAAGAAAACGATGGCGGCCGACATCGCGGCCCTCATCAGGAGGCTCGGCCACGCGAACGCGCACGTCGTCGGCTCGGACATCGGCGCGATGGTCGCGTTCAGCCTCGCCGCCAACCACCCGGAGCTGGTCCGCACGGTCACCCTGCTCGACGTCGCGCACCCGGAGGAGAGCTGGCACCAGCTGCCGCTGCTCCCGCAACCCGGCCAGCCCATCCACCTCTGGTGGTTCGCCTTCAACCAGGTCAGGGGCCTGCCGGAGCGCCTGCTCGCCGGCCAGGCCCGCGACCTGGTCGACTACCTGTGCGACCTGATGCTGGTCGACCCCGACGCCGTCACCGGCCGCGACCGGGAGATCTACGCCCGCGCGTACAACACGCCGGCGGGCATCCGGGCCGGCAACGGCTGGTACCAGGCCTTCGGCCAGGACATCGCCGACGACCGCGCCTACGCGCCGGTGACTCCGCCCCTGCTCGCGCTGGCGAACCCGGCCCAGTACGACTACCTGCGCCGGCTGCTCCCCACGAAGGCGACGAACGCGACCGTCGTCCGCCTCGACGGCACTGGCCACTACCTGGTCGAGGAGGTGCCGGACGCGGTCCTAAGTCACCTGACCGAACACCTCTCGCAACCGTCGTAACCGATCGTCGGGGCGCTGGCGCGGGCAGCTCACGCACTTCTGCTCGCCCGGCGACTCGTACACCAGGCAGCACGACGACCGCCGCACCACCCGCTGCCCCGCGACCTCGACGAACCGGGGCCGCGGGAACCGCTCGTCCACCGCCAGCGCGACCGCGTCGGCCTCGCCGCCACCCGCCCACAGCACCCGGTTGGCCAGCGAGTCCGACGCGACCGCCCACAGCGACCGCGAGCTCGCCCCCGACGCCGGCGAAACCGCCGCCACACACCCCGCGACCAGCTCACCCACGCGCGCCGGCGCCTCCGCACGAGGCACGGAAGCGTCCGCACGCGCGTCGAGCAGGCGCCCGTCCGGGTGCACGAACAACGTCAGCGAGTCCAGCGCCACCGGACCACCCCGCACATAGGACGTGGCGGCCGGCCCGAGCAGCACCGAGCTGGCCGAGTACCACCACAGCACCCCGGCCGTCCGTGCGTCCACCCGGAACCGGCGCGCCGTGCGGACCAGCTGCGTGCCGAGCCAACCCGGGTCGGCGACGGCCGACGCGGGCACCGTTGCTAGCCCGTTGTGTGTTTCGTGTCCTTCTATGAACGCCGAGAGTAGCGGCTACGCGCCCGAAACACCGATGTAACAAAATTCGGACGACAGTTCACGTGGGGGAAACCGGCGGCGCGATCCCGTGAAACAGGACTTCCCGATGCTCCCGAGGCAAATCTCGTGTTCGGGAGGACGACTTGTTGGCTAACTCAGGAGATACCGCGTGGGTGCTGGCCAGCGCCGCGTTGGTCATGCTCATGACACCTGGCCTGGCTTTCTTCTACGGCGGCATGGTTCGCTCCAAGAGCGTGCTCAACATGCTGATGCTGAACTTCATCGCACTCGCGGTGATCACCATCCTCTGGATGCTGTTCGGCTTCAGCCTGTCGTTCGGCAACGACGTGGGCGGCGGGCTGCTGGGCAACCTCGACTGGGCCGGCCTGACCAACGGGGTCGGGAAGCTGGCCGGGTTCGGCACCGACGACGCGCCGTGGCCGGGTGGTGACGCGCTCCCGGTGCTCGCCTTCGTGATGTTCCAGCTGATGTTCGCGGTCATCACGCCCGCCCTGATCTCCGGCGCGATCGCGGACCGCGCGAAGTTCTGGGCCTGGGTCGTGTTCCTGGTGCTGTGGGCGACCATCGTCTACTTCCCGGTCGCGCACTGGGTGTTCTCGTTCGACGGCTTCATCGGCCCGAACTCCTCCGGTGGCTGGATCGCCAACGACCTGAAGGCGCTCGACTTCGCCGGTGGTACCGCGGTGCACATCAACGCCGGTGCCGCGGCACTCGCGCTGGCCATCGTCCTCGGCAGGCGCAAGGGCTGGCCGCGGGAGATCCACCGCCCGCACAACGTGCCGTTCGTCCTGCTCGGCGCCAGCCTCCTGTGGTTCGGCTGGTACGGCTTCAACGCCGGTTCCGCCCTGGGTGCCGGCGACCTCGCCGGCGTCGCGTTCACCAACACGACCATCGCGACCGCCGCGGCCGTGCTCGGCTGGCTGATCACCGAGCAGCTGAAGTACGGCAAGCCGACCACCCTCGGTGCGGCCTCCGGCGCGGTCGCCGGTCTCGTCGCCGTCACCCCCGCCTGTGGTTACGTGGACATGTGGGGCGCCCTGTTCATCGGTCTGATCGCGGGTGCGGTGTGCGCCCTGGCCGTCAGCCTCAAGTTCAAGCTCGGGCTGGACGACTCGCTCGACGTGGTCGGCGTCCACCTGGTCGGTGGCCTCGTCGGTACGCTGCTGATCGGCTTCTTCAGCAAGGTCTCCGTCAACACCGCGTCCGTCGGCTCCGACGGCCTGTTCTACGGCGGTGGGCTCACCCAGCTGGGCCGGCAGGCGGTCGCGGCCGGCGCGGTTCTCCTCTACTCGTTCGTGGTGACGCTGATCATCGGCTTCCTGATCAAGTTCACGATCGGGTTCCGGGTGAGTGAGGAGGCCGAGGTCGTGGGCATCGACGAGGCTGAGCACAAGGAGACCGCGTACGACTTCGGTGGTATCGGTGGCGGCGGCTCGGCCGAGGGCCTGAAGCCGGCGGCGACCAAGGCGGCGACCGCCGAGTCCCTCGAGAGGAGCAAGGCATGAAGCTGGTTACGGCGATCATCAAGCCGTTCACGCTCGATGACGTCAAGGCCGCCCTGGAGCAGGTCGGCGTGCTCGGCATGACGGTCAGCGAGGTCCAGGGCTACGGCCGGCAGAAGGGCCACACCGAGGTCTACCGCGGCGCCGAGTACTCCGTCGACTTCGTGCCGAAGGTGAAGCTCGAGGTCCTGGTCGACGACGCGCTGGGCGACAAGGTGGTGGAGGCCGTGGTGGAGGCCGCTCGGACCGGCAAGATCGGCGACGGGAAGGTCTGGGTCACGCCGGTGGAGACCGTGGTCAGGGTCCGCACCGGGGAGCGCGGCACCGACGCGCTCTGATGACGAAGAAGGGGGAGGGGGCGGCTTCGGCCGCCCCCACTGCCGCCGACCTGGTGTTGGCGCGTGACCGGCTGCTCGGCCGGGGCGCGCCCCACCAGGCCGGCCGACTCGGTCCGGACGTCCTGCGGGAGGCCCTGACCGATCTGCACGAGTTCTGGCTGACCGTGCACGCCGCGCAGGCGGGCATCGGCGCCGACGCGACCGGGATCGCGCTGGTCGCGGTCGGCGGTCTCGGTCGCCGGGAGCTCGTGCCGTTCTCCGACCTCGACCTCGTGCTGGTCTACAGCGGCAACGGAGCGGGCAAGCGCAGCGGCCGCATCGAGAAGGTCGCCGAGCAGCTGTGGTACCCGCTGTGGAACTCCGGCGTCGGCCTCGACCACTCGGTGCGCACCGTGTCCGAGGCGCTCGACGTGGCCGCAGCCGACCTCCGCACGGCCATGGGCCTGCTCGACGCCCGGCACCTCGCCGGCGACTCCGGCCTGGCCCGGCAGCTGGCCGACTCCGCCCGCGACGCCTGGCGCACGGGCGTGCGCCGCCGCGTCGACGAGCTGGTCGAGTCCGCGCGGGCCCGCTGGCAGCGCAGCGGCGAGGTCGCGCACTGGGTGGAACCCGATCTCAAGTACGGCCGGGGCGGCCTCCGCGACCTGGCCATCCTGGACGCACTGGCACTCGCGCAGCTCGTCGACCGGCCCTCCGGCGAGGTGTCGCAGGCCCGCAGGCTGCTGCTGGACACGCGGACCGAGCTGCGCCGCATCGCCGGCCGGCCGAGGGACGTGTTGATGCCGCAGGACGGCGACGAGATCGCCGCCGTGCTCGGCATGACCGACCGGTTCACCCTCGCCCGTGCCCTGTCCGGCGCCGGCCGCACGGTCGCGTACGCCCTGGACGTGGCGCTGCGCGCGGTCCAGCCGTCGCGGCAGAACCGCAAGGTGCTCGGCGTGCTGCGCCGCCAGCCGCAGCGAAGACCACTGTCCGAAGGGGTCGTGCTGAACGGCGACGAGGTGACCCTCGCGCGCGACGTCGACCCGAGCAAGGACCCCGCGCTGCTGCTGCGGGTCGCCGCGGCCGCCGCCCGCACGGGCCGGCCGATCGCGCCGGGCGCGCTGACCCGGCTCGGGGAGTCCGCGCCGGAGCCGCGTGCGCCGTGGCCGGCCGAGGTGCGCCAGGAGCTGGTGTCGCTGCTCGGTGCCGGTGAGGGCCTGATCGACGTCGTGGAGTCCCTGGACCGCACGGGGTTGTGGGCGCGGCTGTTCCCGGAGTGGGGCGCGGTGCGTGACCTCCCGCCGCGCGACGCCGCGCACGTGTGGACGGTGGACCGGCACCTCGTGCAGGCGTGTGCCAACGCGGCCAAGCTCGTGACCCGGGTGTCCCGCCCGGACCTGCTGCTGATCGGCGCGATCCTGCACGACCTCGGCAAGGGCCGGGACCAGGACCACTCACTGGTCGGTGCCGCGCTCGCCAAGCAGGTGGGGGAGCGCCTGGGACTGGCGCCCGCGGACGTGGCCACCCTGTCCGCGATGGTCCGCCACCACCTGCTGCTCCCGCACACGGCCACCCGCCGCAACATCGAGGACGAGTCGACCGTGCAGCGCGTGGTCGACACGCTCGACGGCGACCCGGTGCTGCTGGAGCTGCTGCAGGCGCTGGCCGAAGTGGACTCGCTCGCCACCGGACCGGGCGTGTGGACGGACTGGAAGGCGTCGCTGGTCGCCGACCTGGTGGCCCGCTGCCGGCGGCGGATGGCGGGGGAGAAGCACGAGGAGCCGACGCCGCTGTCCGCGGACCAGCGTGCCCTGGCGGAGACCGTGGCGGCGTCCGGCCGGCCGGACATCATCATCTCGCCGTCGGTCGAGCACGCGTTCGCGACAATCACGCTGGTGGCGCCGGACCGCCCCGGCCTGCTGTCGCGGGCGGCGGGCGTGCTGGCCCTGCACTCGCTGTCGGTCCACGCGGCCGAGCTGCGCTCCCACGCGGGCGTCGCGGTGGACGTGTTCTCGGTGTCCCCGCGCTTCGGCTCGCTCCCGGACGCCGGCCTGCTGCGCGAGCGGTTCACCAGAGCCCTGTCCGGCTCCCTGCAGCTGGCGGAGAAACTGGCCGCGAAGGAACGCGACTACGCCGCCGAACTGGACGACCCGCCCGAGGCCCGCGTCCTGTGGTTCGAGGACGAGGCCGACGGCGGCGCCGAGTCGAAGGACGTGGTCCTGGAACTACGCGCCCCCGACCGCCTGGGCCTGCTCCACAGCACCGCGGAGGCCCTGGAACGCTGCGGCGCCAACATCCTGTGGGCCCGCGCCATGCAGGTCGGCGGCACCGCGATCTCGTCCTTCAGCCTCGCCTCGACGTCCCCGGCCAACGGCGACACGAACAGCGAGGACTGGCGCCGAGAAATAGAACGCGCCGTCCTGACCGCCATCTAGCCCCACCCCCCGCGTGTCCAACGCCCCGGCCGCGCGTGTCCAACGCTCCGGACCGGTGAGTTCAACCAAACGTGCCGCCTCTGCGGCGAGCGCGTTTGTCGGACTCGCGCGTCATGCCGGTTGGACACGCGGGTCTCTTCAGTTGGACACGCCGGGGCGCTGTGTAACGGGTCGAGTCCCGCGAGTTACTGAGTAGTAACCCCTAGCCCTATCCAGGGGTCTTCGCGCTGCTGCCCGCCAGCGGGAAACGAGAGGCTATGCGTGCGCCTCGGGGAGGGGGCGCAACTGGGAAGGCCGGGATGGGGCTCGTCGAGGGGTCGGGCCCATCCCGGCGGCCACAGGCGCTGACCGGCTACCGTAGACAGGGTGTTCGACACTCTTTCCGACCGGCTCACCTCGGTCCTGCAGAACCTCCGCGGCCGCGGCCGGCTGTCCGAGGCCGACATCGACGCCACCGCGCGCGAGATCAGGATCGCGTTGCTGGAGGCGGACGTCGCGCTTCCGGTGGTCCGGACCTTCATCGCACGGATCAAGGAACGCGCCAAGGGCGCGGAGGTCTCCGGTGCGCTGAACCCGGCCCAGCAGGTCGTCAAGATCGTCAACGAGGAGCTCGTCGGCATCCTCGGCGGCGAGACCCGGCGCCTCGCCCTGGCCAAGAACCCGCCCTCGATCATCATGCTCGCCGGCCTCCAGGGTTCCGGTAAGACGACCCTCGCCGGCAAGCTGGCCAAGTGGCTGACGGGCCAGGGGCACACGCCGCTGCTCGTCGCGTGTGACCTCCAGCGCCCCAACGCCGTCAACCAGCTGCAGGTCGTCGGCGAGCGTGCCGGCGTGCCGACGTACGCGCCCGAGCCGGGCAACGGCGTCGGCGACCCGGTCGACGTGGCCCGCCGCTCCATCGACGAGGCCAGGCGCGCCCAGCACGACATCGTCATCATCGACACCGCCGGCCGGCTCGGCGTCGACGAGGAGATGATGCGCCAGGCGATCGACATCCGCGAGGCCACGCAGCCGGACGAGGTCCTGTTCGTGGTCGACGCCATGATCGGTCAGGACGCGGTCACCACGGCCGAGGCCTTCCGCGACGGCGTCGGCTTCACCGGCGTGGTCCTCACCAAACTCGACGGCGACGCCCGCGGTGGTGCCGCGCTGTCGGTCCGCGAGGTCACCGGCCAGCCGATCCTCTTCGCCTCCAACGGCGAGAAGCTCGAGGACTTCGACGCGTTCCACCCCGACCGGATGGCGAGCCGCATCCTCGGCATGGGTGACGTCCTCACGCTCATCGAGCAGGCCGAGCAGGCGTTCGACAAGGACCAGGCCGAGGCCGCCGCCGCCAAGATCGGCACCGGCGAGCTGACGCTGGAGGACTTCCTCGAGCAGATGCTGGCCGTCCGCAAGATGGGCCCGATCGCCAACCTGCTCGGCATGCTGCCGGGCGCCGGCCAGATGAAGGACCAGCTGGCCCAGGTCGACGACAAGCACCTGGACCGCCTGCAGGCCATCATCCGCGGCATGACCCCGGCCGAGCGGCAGAACCCGAAGATCATCAACGCGTCCCGCCGCCAACGCATCGCCCGCGGCTCCGGCGTGCAGATCCGGGAGGTCAACGACCTGGTCAACCGGTTCTACGAGGCCCGCAAGATGATGCAGCAGATGGCCGGCCGCTTCGGCTTCCCCGGCTCCCGCAGCGCCACCAAGGCACGCAAGGGCAAGAAGGGGAAGAAGGGCAAGGGGCGCGGCCCGACGCCGCCGAAGGTGCGTGGCGGCCTGCCCGGTTTCCCCGCCGGCATGCCCGACCTGTCGAAGATGCCCCCCGGCCTCAACGAGCTGCCGCCCGGACTGGCCGGGTTGGACCAGCAGCTGCCGCCGAGCTTCGACCCCTCCAAGCTGAAGTTCCCCAAGAAGGACAAGTAGCGCATGCCGGCGCTGCACATGCGGGGCGTGGTGCTCCCCGAGGGGGAGCCGCGCGACCTGTGGATCGTGAACGGCCGCGTCCGGCTCACCCCGGTCCCGTACGCGGAGACCGTGGTGGACGGTGGGTTCCTCCTACCGGGACTGGTGGACGCGCACTGCCACATCGGACTCGCGGCGGAGGACCTCGACGAGGCCGAGCAGCACGCGCTGACCGACCGCGACGCCGGCACGCTGCTCGTCCGCGACTGCGGCGCCCCGCTGGACACCCGGCCGCTGCAGGAGAAGCTGGAGCTGCCGCGGATCATCCGCGCCGGCAAGCACATCGCGCGGCCCAAGCGGTACATCCGCGACGTCAGCGAGGAGCTGGAGGACCCGGCGCAGCTGCCCGCGGTGGTCGCGGAGCAGGCCGCCGCCGGCGACGGCTGGGTCAAGCTCGTCGGCGACTGGATCGACCGCGAGAAGGGCGACCTCGCGCCACTGTGGCCGGACGACGTCCTGGCCGAGGCCATCAAGGTCGCCCACGAGGCCGGCGCCCGGGTGACCGCGCACGTGTTCAGCGAGGAGGCGCTGCCGGGCCTGATCAACGCGGGCATCGACTGCGTCGAGCACGGCACCGGCCTCACGGCGGAGACCATCGAGCTGATGGTGTCCCACGGCACGGCCCTGGTCCCGACCCTGATCAACATCGAGACGTTCCCGGGACTGGCGGCCGGCGCGGCCAAGTACCCGCTGTACGCGGGGCACATGCTCGACCTGTACGGCCGGATCCGGGAGACGGTCGCCGCCGTGCTCGAGGCCGGCATCCCGGTGTACGCGGGCACGGACGCGGGCGGCGGCATCGCCCACGGCCGCATCGTCGACGAGATCACGGCACTGCACGAGATGGGTATGACCACTGAGGACGCCATCGGCGCGGCGTCGTGGTCGGCCCGCGAATGGCTCGGCTACCGGGGAATCGAGGAGGGCGCGGCCGCCGACGTGATCGCCTACGACGAGGACCCGCGGGCGAACCTGGCCGCTCTGCGGCATCCCTCCCGGATAGTTCTGCGCGGTCGCGTCATCAAGTGACCGTCAATTGTCACCTGTCCTCATCGGGTTTCGAGGCGATTCACCGACTACGCTGAGGTAGGTGACAGCGGAGCGGGAGATAACCGACACCCCGAGTGTCGTCGCCGACCCTGCTGTGGTCCGTAGCCACCGCTGGGGTTTCGGCGCGTTCCTGCTCGTCTTCGCCGTCTTCGTGCTCACCGCCGTCATGATCGGCGCGCTCGTGCGCGCCATCGCCCCGCGCGCCGCCGGCTCGGCCTGGGCCATCGTCATCGGCACGATGGTGCCCACGGTGGTCGCCGCCTGCGTGGCGCTGCTCATCACCAAGCTGCGTGGCAACGGCCCGCGGGTCGACCTGCGCTGGTCCATGCGCCGCGCGGACGTCCGCGCCGGTCTCAAGTGGGGCGTGATCGGCCTCATCTGCACCACGTTCGCCGCGTTCGTCTGGACCAGCGTCGTCGGCGAGCAGAACGCCCAGTCCGCGATCGGCGCGCTCGTCGACAACCAGCGCATGCCGATCGCCCCGGCGATCGTCCTGTTCCTGTTCGTGTGGCTGGTCGGGCCCGTCTGCGAGGAGCTGATCTACCGGGGCCTGCTGTGGGGTGCGCTCGAACGGCTGAAGTGGAGCCGCTGGTCCGTGTTCGGCCTCACCACGGTGATCTTCGCGGTGAGCCACCTCGAGCCACTGCGCACGTCGTTGCTGCTGGTCATCGGCATCCCGATCGGTCTGGCCAGGCTGTTCACCGAGCGGTTGGGCGCCAGCGTCGTGGCCCACCAGGTGAACAACTTCCTGCCGGCGCTCGCCACGTTGCTGGTCGCGGTCGGGGCCATGCCCGCCTAGTCAACCCCATCTGGCAGAATGGCTAGCTGTCCGTCGTGGCCGGACCCTCTCACCGTGCCATGGCGCCATCGAACTTGGGGTACTGGCGAGCCGCATCCCCACGCGGCGGACCGGCGCTCACAACGTCATCAAGAGGAGCACCACCACCCGTGGCAGTGAAGATCAAGCTGCAGCGTCTCGGCAAGATCCGGGCGCCGTACTACCGCGTCGTCGTCGCCGATGCCCGCACCCGCCGCAGCGGCAAGGCCATCGAGACCATCGGCCGGTACCACCCGAAGGAGGAGCCGAGCTTCATCGAGGTCGACTCCGAGCGCGCGCAGTACTGGCTGGGCGTCGGCGCGCAGCCGACCGAGTCGGTGCAGCGGATCCTCGAGGTGACCGGCGACTGGCAGAAGTTCAAGGGCCTCCCAGGCGCCGAGGGCACCCTGAAGGTCAAGGAGCCGAAGACCAGCAAGCAGGAGCTGTTCGAGCAGGCCCTCAAGGAGGCCGGCAGCGAGCCGACCACCGAGGCCACCACCCCGAAGAAGAAGGGTGGCGCCAAGAAGGCCGACGCGAAGAAGGCCGAGTCGGATGAGGGTGCAGCCAAGGAAGAGTCGTGAGCTTTCTAGCTGACGCTCTCGAGCACCTCGTTCGTGGCATCGTCGACCACCCGGACGACGTGCGCGTCGAGCTGGTGACCACGCGCCGTGGCCGCACGCTCGAGCTGCACGTCAACCCGGACGACCTCGGCAAGGTCATCGGCCGCGGTGGCCGCACCGCCACCGCGCTGCGCACGGTGATGGCCGGCATCGGCGGCCGGGGCATCCGAGTGGATGTCGTAGACACAGACCAGTGACCGAGCTGCTGTTGGTCGGCCGGGTGGCCAAGGCCCACGGCATCTCCGGCGAGCTGGCCGTCGACATCCACACCGACGAGCCCGACGAGCGATTCGCGCCCGGGGCCGTGCTCACCGCGCGGCTCCGGGATCGTTCTGTCCGCCCGGTCACTGTGTCGACCGTCCGTGCCCATTCCGGCCGCCTGCTGGTCCGGTTCGACGAGGTCCCCGACCGGACCGTCGCCGAGACCATGCGTGGCGCGCAGCTGCTGGTGGACGCGGCCGAGCTGCCGCCGTCGGACGACCCGGACGCGTTCTACGACCACGAGCTGGAGGGCCTCGCCGCCGTGCTCACCGACGGCACGTCCGTGGGCACCGTCGTCGAGATCGCGCGTGCCCCCGCCGGCGAGCTGCTCGTGCTCAAGAAACAGGACGGCACCGAGGCGCTGGTCCCGTTCGTCCGCGCGATCGTCCCCGAGGTGGACGTCAAGGGCGGCCGTGTGGTCATCGACCCGCCAGAAGGCCTCCTGTAGTGCGCGTCGACGTCGTCACGATCTTCCCCGAGTACCTCGACCCGCTGCGCCAGGCGCTGCTGGGCCGGGCGATCGAGCGCGGCCTCCTGTCGCTGGACGTCCACGACCTGCGGCACTGGACGCACGACGTCCACAAGGCCGTCGACGACAGTCCCTACGGCGGCGGCCCGGGCATGGTCATGAAGCCCCAGGTCTGGGGCGAGGCTCTCGACGAGCTGTGTGGGTCGGGCGCCCCGCGGCTCGTCGTGCCCACCCCGGCCGGCCGGCCGTTCACCCAGGCGCTCGCCCGCGAGTACGCGGCCGAGGACTGGCTGATGTTCGCCTGCGGCCGCTACGAGGGCATCGACCAGCGCGTCCTCGACGACGCCGCCCGCCGGATGCCGGTCGACGAGGTCTCCATCGGCGACTACGTCCTGGTCGGCGGCGAGGTCGCGGTCATGGTGATCGTCGAGGCCGTCGCCCGCCTGCTGCCCGGTGTGCTGGGCAACCCGGCCTCCCACGAGCAGGACTCGTTCTCCGACGGGCTCCTGGAGGGCCCCAGCTACACCCGCCCCGAGGTCTGGCGCGACCTCGCGGTGCCCGACGTGCTGCGGTCCGGCAACCACGGCGCCATCGCGCGCTGGCGGCGTGACCAGGCCCTCACCAGGACCCACCAGCGGCGTCCCGACCTGCTCGCGGCCCTGCCGCAGGACGCGCTGGACAAGCACGACCGGGCTCATCTGGCCTCGCTCGGAGATCCCCGTTCCGACCCCGGGAACACCATCTGACATACTGGACCGGTTGTCGCGACCGGGTGGCGCCTGGGCGCACTCAAGACTCCCCAAGGTTGACCTCGGACTTTAACCGCGCCTTGGGATGAACGAACGACATGAGGACGGATACACCGATGAACACCCTGGACGCTCTGGACGCCAAGTCGCTGCGTTCCGACATCCCGGCCTTTCGCCCGGGTGACACGCTGAAGGTCTACGTCCGAGTCATCGAGGGCTCCCGCTCGCGTGAGCAGGTGTTCAAGGGCGTCGTGATCCGCCGTCAGGGCGGCGGGGTCCGCGAGACCTTCACCGTCCGCAAGATCTCCTTCGGCGTCGGCGTCGAGCGCACCTTCCCGGTGCACTCCCCGAACATCGCCAAGGTCGAGATCGACCGCCGCGGTGACGTGCGTCGCGCCAAGCTGTACTACCTGCGCGAGCTGCGTGGCAAGGCCGCCAAGATCAAGGAGAAGCGCGAGACCGCGCCGACGGCCTGACCTGTACTTTTCGCAAATCCCGGTAGCCTGGGATGTGTGGCCAATCCCGTGCACGCTCCGACACCAGAGGATGATCCGGAGCGCACCGATCTGATCCCGAGGATCAGCGACCCGACGTCCTCGTCGGCGTCGCTTCCTCGGGGTGGCACGGAGGAGAAGTCGGCCAAGCACAAGGTCGGCAAGCACCGGAGGCCACCCAAGAAGCAGCCGTTGTGGCGTGAGCTGCTCACGCTGCTGGCGATCGCCCTCGTGCTGACGTTCCTCATCCAGCACTTCCTGGGCCGCGTGTACTCCATCCCGTCCGGTTCGATGGAGCAGACCCTGCACGGCTGTCCCGGCTGCACGGGCGACCGCGTGCTGGTCGACAAGCTCGTCTACGACTTCCACGACCCCAAGCCCGGCGACGTGGTCGTGTTCGAGGGCCCGGAGTCGTGGACCGAGAACGACATCGCCCCGCAGGGCTCCAGCAACGGCATCGTCCGTGGCCTGCAGTGGCTGGGTTCGCTGATCGGCCTCGCACCCCCGAACGAGCGCGACTTCGTCAAGCGCGTCATCGCCGTCGGCGGCCAGACCGTCCAGTGCTGCGACGACAGGTGGCGTGTGCTGGTCGACGGCAAGCCGCTCGACGAGCCGTACGTCTACTGGCAGAACGGCGTGCCGGACGCACGGCAGCGCTTCGACCCCGTGGTCGTCCCGGAGGGCACGCTGTGGGTGATGGGGGACAACCGCAGTGACTCGTGTGACTCGCGCTGCCAGGGCGGCGGCGGGCTGCGCGGCGTGGTGCCGGTGGACAAGGTGATCGGCAAGGTGCGCTACATCGTGCTGCCGCCGAACAGGTGGCGCGGCGTCGGTGACCACGACCCGCAGGGCGCCACGACGGTGGCCCTGGGGGCGCCGGCGTGGCAGCAGGGCGCGCCGCTGGGCGTGGGTCTGGTGGCCGCGTGGCCGACATTGTGGCTGGGCCGCAGGATCCGGTGGCGGCACCGGTAGTCTGCTGGAGTGGTCGACGTCGCACGCTCCGGAAACAGCAGGGACAACGAGGACGAGGGGGACGACCCGGCTGAGCAGGACAAACCTGACGTCACGCCCGGGTTGAGCCGTAAGTCCAGAAAGAAGAAGCAGCGCTCCTTCTGGAAGGAGCTCCCGATCCTGATCGGGGTTGCCCTGCTGCTCACCCTGGTCATCCAGACTTTCATCGCTCGGGTTTTCGTGATCCCGTCCGAGTCGATGGAGCAGACGCTGCACGGTTGTCCCGGTTGCTACGGCGACCGCGTGCTGGTGGACAAGCTGGTCTACACCTTCGGCGACCCGGAACCGGGTGAGGTCGTGGTGTTCCAGCGCCCCGACACGTGGAACCGGTCGGAGTTCTCGTCGAACCGATCCAGCAACGGCTTCGTGTCTTGGTTGCAAGATGTGGGCGCGGCGTTCGGGCTCGCGTCGCCCAACGAGGACGACGTGGTCAAACGGATCGTCGCGGTAGGCGGGGACACCGTCGAGTGCTGTGACGAGAAGAACCGGGTGATGGTGAACGGCAAGCCACTGGACGAGCCGTACATCTACTGGCTTCCCGGCAACAACACCCAGGAGGAGTTCCCGCCCATCAAGGTGCCGGAGGGCATGCTGTGGGTGCTGGGCGACAACCGCAACAACTCGTGCGACTCGCGTTGCCAGGGCGGTGGTGGCAAGAACGGGCTCGTGCCGGTCGACAACGTGATCGGCAAGGTTCGCTACATCGTGTTGCCCCCGTCGCGCTGGCGGGGCGTCGGGGACCACAACCCGCAGGTGAGCGCGGCCGCGTCGGCGGCGGCGCAGCTGGTCGTGCCGGGCCTGGGCCTGGTCGCCGCGTTCCCCACGGTCTGGCTGGGCAGGCGAGTGCGCAGGGCGGTCAGATCCATGGGAGCCCGCAGGTGACAACGGCCCGACAGGGGCGGCTGGCATGGCTCGAGTCCGGCCCGCCCCGCCCCGTCCTGAGGCGCGACGCCGGCAACTGGGCCCTGCAGACAGCGCTCGACCGTCGCGGCCTGGGCCCGGTGGCCGGCGTGGACGAGGCAGGTCGCGGAGCGTGTGCAGGCCCGTTGGTGGTGGCCTCCTGTGTCCTCCGCCCGGGTGATTCTGGACGGTTCGAGGGCCTGACCGACTCGAAGCTCCTGACCCCCGCGGCCCGCGACCGGATGTACGACCTGGTCCTGAGGCGTGCACTCGACTACGCGATCGTGGTCATCCCGGTGGAGGAAGTCGACTTCAAGGGCGTACACGTCTGCAACATCGAAGGCATGCGCCGGGCGATCGCCCAACTCCACACCCACCCCGGCTATGTCCTGATCGACGGATTCCGGGTCCCCGGCCTGACCGCCCCGTCAACCCCGGTGATCAAGGGCGACCAGGCGGTAGCGTGTGTGGCAGCGGCCTCCATCCTGGCCAAGGTGACCCGCGACCGGATCATGGCCGACCTGCACGAAGAGCTGCCGATGTACGGCTTCGACGAGCACGAGGGGTACTGCACGGGTGCCCACAGCGTGGCCCTGATGGCCCACGGCCCGAGCCACGTGCACCGGTGGTCATACGTGAACGTGGCGACGGCCGGCATGACACACGGTATGCAGCCGCCACACCCGGTGGCCTTGAGTGTGGCGGCGGCCGCCGTGGTCCAGAATGGTCAGGTTGGGAGGCTGACAACACCGACAAGGGCGGCGCAGGCCCCCGTCGACCAGGAGGAGCGCGAAACCGCATGAGCGCGGAGGATCTCGAGAAGTACGAGACCGAGATGGAGCTGCAGCTCTACCGGGAGTATCGCGACATCGTAGGCCAGTTCTCGTATGTCGTGGAGACGGAGCGCCGGTTCTACCTGGCCAACGGCGTGGACGTCCAGGTCCGCGACTCCGACGGCGAGGTCTACTTCGAGGTACGGATGTCGGATGCCTGGGTCTGGGACATGTACCGCCCGGCAAGGTTCGTCAAAAACGTCCGAGTAATCACCTTCAAGGACGTCAACGTAGAAGAACTGGACAAACCCGACCTCCGCCTCCCAGAAGAAGGCCCCTTCGGCTCATAAGGCACAACTCGAGGAAACCGCGAGGCCGCCTCCGGCCTCGCGGTTTCCTCATGTCAAGGCCTTGGCTCGCCCCCTAGCACACCCCACCGACACTCACCCCGCCGCCGACCGCCGATCCGCCGAGTTGTCCACAGCCGCCCCACTTATCCACAGTTGATCTTCACCCCGTGGCCGAGGCCCCCCTCGCCCGGCAAGGTCGTGGGCATGACGGCAGACACCAAACCGGCCAAGCCCAAACACCTGACCACCGGCGAGCGCGGTGAAGCACTCGCCGCCCGCTACCTGGAGGAACACGGCCTCACAGTCCTCGCCAGGAACTGGCGATGTCCCGAAGGCGAGCTCGACCTCATCCTCACCGACGGCCACATCCTGGTCATCTGCGAGGTCAAGACCCGCTCCACCGACAACTTCGGCAGCCCGGCCGAAGCGGTCGACAACGCCAAGGCCAACCGCATCAGGCGGCTGGCCCGCCGGTGGCGCGTCCAGAACGGCGTGGCCCACGTGGCGACCCGCTACGACATCGTCTCCATCCTGTGGCCACCGGACGACGCGCCGCAGGTCAACCACCTCCGGGGCGTGCTGTGATGCCACTCGCCCGAGCCTGGTCCGTCGCCCTGTTCGGCGTCGACGGCGTGGCGGTGGAGATCGAGGCCGACATCGGCGGCGGCCGCCCGCGCACCCAGATCGTCGGCCTCCCCGACGCCTCCCTCAACGAGGCCAAGGAACGCGTCCGCGCCGCCGTCCGCAACAGCCAACGCAAGTGGCCCGACGAGCTCGTCACCCTCGCGCTGTCCCCGGCCGCCCTCCCGAAAGGCGGTTCGAGCTACGACGTCGCCTTGGCCTGCGCGGTCCTCGTCGCCGCCGGCCTGGAACCCGCCGAACGCCTCGAAAAGACCGTCCTCATGGGCGAACTGGCCCTGGACGGACGAATCCGCACGATCAGAGGCGTCCTCCCCGCACTCCTGGCCGCGAAGCGGGCACGGCTGAGACGAGCGATCGTCCCGGTACAGACGCTTCCCGAAGCCGCACTGGTCACCGACCTGGAAGTCCTCGGCGCGGAACACCTCACCGAGGTCCTCAGCTGGCTCCGCGGCGAGTACGACCTACCTCGAACACCAACCGAGCACCGGACGGCGCCCCCGCCCGAGATCCCGGACCTGGTGGACGTCGTCGGCCAGCCGGAAGCCCGCTGGGCACTGGAGGTCGCCGCGGCAGGCGGTCACCACCTCCTGATGACCGGCCCGCCCGGCACCGGCAAAACCATGCTCGCGCAACGCCTTCCCGGCCTCTTACCACCCCTGACCCACAACCAGGCCCTGGAAGTGACCGCGATTCACTCGATCGCGGGCCTTCTCTCGCCCGAGTCGCCGCTGGTGACGACGCCACCGTTCATCGCGCCGCACCACACTTGCTCGGTCCCCGCGCTGGTCGGGGGCGGCGTCGGCCTGGCCAAACCCGGCGCGATCAGCACGGCGCACAACGGAGTCCTGCTCCTGGACGAGGCGTGCGAGTTCGCAGCAGACCGCCTGGAGGCCCTCCGGACGGCTCTGGAAGAAGGCGAGATCAGGCTCGCCCGCCGCGACGGCGTCGCGCGCTACCCGGCGCGGTTCCAGCTCGTGCTGGCCACCAACCCCTGCCCGTGCGCGCCGGCCAGAGAGTTCGACTGCACCTGCCGACCGCACGCCAAACGCCGGTACATGGCACGTCTGTCCGGCCCGTTGCTCGACCGGGTGGACCTCCGCGTCCGCATGCGTCCGATCACCGCGCTGTCGCGTGTCGACGTGCCGCCGGAACCCACGGCCGAGGTCCGGGCGAGAGTGGCCAAGGCACGCGCGAGGGCAGCCGAACGCTGGCACAAGCACGGCTGGCTGACCAACGCACAGGCACCCGGCCCGATCCTCCGTCGCGACTTCGGCTTACCGAGGGAGGTCACGGCCCTCCTGGACCGCGGCCTCGACATCGGCGCGGTGACGGCTCGCGGCGCCGACCGCTGCCTGCGGGTCTCCTGGACCCTCGCCGACCTCGCCGAGGTGGAGCAGCCCACGGCGGACCACGTCGCCGCCGCCCTCGAGTTCCGCGACCGCAGGGTCGCCTAACCCACACCAGAAAGGAAACCCCAATGCGCATCTGGCACCAGCACGACCGCGACCTCGCGTTCGGCACGACGGCCGGCCGGTCACCCACGAGCAACGTCACTCCAGGCACGTGCCCGCGGATGTACTGGCGTTCGGTGAACCCGGCCCTGCCACCACCCAAGTCGCTCACGTGCCCCGTCCGCGGGCCGGACTGCTGCGCCACCTCGGCCGTGGCCGACGTGCGGAGGGCCGCGTGACCGCGCCGGCCGGCGAGGAGATCCGGCTCGCCAGGGCCTACCTGATGCGGGTCGCCGAACCACCGGCGCTCGCCGTGCACGCCTTCGTCAACGTGGAGGGCGTGCTGGCCGCGGCCGAGCGAGTCCGGGACGGGGACGTGCCGGCGGACGTGCGGGTCGAGACCGAGGCCCGGCGAGACCTCGACCTCGCCGGCGAGGACCTCGTCGCCGCCGAGAAGGTGGGCGCGCGCCTGCTCGTCCCCGAGGACCCGGAGTGGCCAGCGTGGCAGCTGCTCTGCCTCGCCCCGCCCGTCGATCACGGCCTCCGCGGCGCCGGACCGCCGCTCGGGCTGTGGGTACGCGGCGAGGCGCCGGTAGCCGGCGCCTTCGACCAGGCTGTCTCGGTCGTCGGCGCACGGGCGGCGACGGGCTACGGCGAGCTCGTCGCCACGGAGATCGGCTACGGACTCGCCACGGCCGGGATGACGGTCGTGTCCGGCGCGGCGTACGGCATCGACGGCGCGGCCCACCGGGGCGCGTTGAAGGCGGACGGACTGACGGTGGCGGTCCTCGGTTGCGGCATCGACATCCCGTATCCGGCCGGCCACAGCAGCCTCCTCGACGGCATCGCCGCGGGCGGGCTGGTCATCAGCGAGTACCCGCCGGCCACCACTCCGGCTCGGCACCGGTTCCTGGTGCGGAACCGCCTGATCGCGGCGCTCTCAACCGCGACCGTCGTCGTCGAAGCCGGCGTGCGCAGCGGCGCCAGGAACACCGCGACGACGGCAGCGGCACTGGGCAAGGTCGTGCTGGCGGTGCCAGGGCCGATCACCTCGGCGATGTCCGTCGGCTGCCACGACCTCCTGCGGATGGGCGCGGCCACGATCGCCGGCTCGGTGGCGGAGATCCTGGAGGCCGCCGGGCCGGTCGGTGCGCACCTCCGCGAACCGGGACAGTCGCCGCGCCGCAGTACCGACGGTCTCGCTGACCAGGCGTTACGCGTCCACGAGGCGCTGCGTCGCAGGGAGGGTCGCAGCGCGGAGGAGGTGGCCGAGGACTCCGGTGTGCCGCTGGAGCGGGTCCGCGCACTCCTGCCCGAACTGGAGATCACCGGCCACGCGGAGCGCCACGACGACGGCTGGCGCCAGGCGAGGGGAGGCGACTGGTCATGATCCACTGACCCGGCGAACGTGCGTGGCGGTACTTGACCGGCCGGTCCGAATGGCGCAGCGTCGGAGACGATGCCCACTCCACAAGCTCCGTTCGGACGGGAGTCCGAGTCACACCGACGAGTCGACCTGCACCAGGTTCGGGACGAACTGCCCGACCCGGTGGGCGCGGTCGTGGCCGACTACGAGCGGCACCTCGGACTTGAGCGTGGCCTGTCCGAGCACACGGTCCGCGCTTACGTGGCGGACGTCGTCTCCCTGCTCGGGTTCCTGCACGGGCTGCCGGTGGTCGGCGGCACCCGCAGCATCGACCGGAGCATGGGGAAGGGCGTCGAGGCGCTGGACCTGACCGCACTCCGCGCGTGGCTCGCCGCGCAGCGGACCGCGGGGGTGAGCCGGACGACGATGGCTCGGCGGTCGGCGGCCGCGCGGACGTTCACGGCGTGGGCGCACCGTCGTGGCCACCTCGCTGCCGATCCCGGCGCGCGGCTGGCCGCGCCGCGGCCGCACCGGAAGCTGCCGTCGGTCCTGCGGCAGGACCAGGCGGGCGAGGTGCTCGAAGCGTCGAAGAAAGGCGCCGCCGAACTCGATCCGGTTGCGCTGCGTGATCACGCGCTGTTGGAACTGCTGTACGCGACGGGCATTCGCGTCTCGGAGCTGTGCGGGCTGGACATCGACGACGTTGACCTGGACAGACGAGTCGTGGTGGTGCTCGGGAAAGGAGGCAAGGAGCGCACCGTGCCGTTCGGAGAACCGGCGCGCGCGGCGGTCATCGACTGGCTTCGGCGTGGCCGACCAGCGCTGGCCCGCCCAACGTCGCCCCCGGCGTTGTTACTGGGCGTGCGCGGCGGCAGGTTCCAACCGGCCAGCGTTAGACGTATCGTGCACGAGGCGTTGAACGCAATTCCGGGTGTTCCCGTCATGGGACCGCATGGTCTGCGTCACTCTGCTGCGACACATTTGCTCGAAGGTGGTGCCGATCTTCGTAGCGTCCAGGAGCTGCTTGGTCACGCTACGCTCTCAACTACGCAGCTTTACACCCATGTGACCGTCGAACGGCTGAAGGCAATCCATGACCGAACCCACCCCCGATCCCGATGAACCAGGGGAAGGTTTGCGAACGCGGACGGCGTCCGGAAGGAGGGCGCCGGTGACCAACGCGCGGTCCAACGGCGCCCACCGCACGGCAACGCTCGACGCGGCGGCGCCCGACGAGAGCACGCCCAGGAACGGCACACACAACGGCACCGGGGCCTTCACAACCATGCCTTACGGTGAGGGCGCGTACGACGACAACATGGATGTGGACGCTGCGTCATATGACCCAGCCCCTGGCAATGGTGCCCCCGGCGCAGACCCCTTCGCCGGCACCGCCACACGACCAGCGCCCAGCACGAACGGCCAACATGCCCCCAACGGCCACACCAGAAACGGGCAGCCAGCCACGCAGCCGCCCACGAACGGGCAAGCCAACACTCGCCGGCCCGCTGATGGGCGAGCCGACACCCGGCAGCTCGCGAACGGGCATGCCGACGGCCGCCGGACCAATGGCCACGTGGCGAAGGAGCAGTCCGGCAGCGGGTCCGGCAGCGGGTCCGGCAATGGGTTCGGCGACGCGGCAAGCCTCCCCACGAACGGACTCCACGCGCCCGGCAACAGCAGCCCAACCTCCCGCAACGGCAACCCGACCTCCCGTAACGGCGACCCGACCTCCCGTAACGGCAACCCGACCTCCCGTAACGGCATGCCGAGCGACCTGGCCGGCGACCCCGGGCAAGAGTTCGCCGGGGTGGGCGCCCGTGGGGGTTCAGTGACGTTCGGATTCGGCGAGACCGCCGGCGTGCTGCCCGGCGACCAGCGGACCTTCGACGACGTCGAGGCCGGCATCGTCGCGCTGTGGCGCCAGTTCGGCGAGCGGCGCGAGCAGCCGCTGCGGGACCGGCTGGTGCTGCACTACGCGCCCCTGGTCAAGTACGTCGCCGGCCGGGTGGGCACCGGCCTGCCGGCACACGTCGAGGTCGCCGACCTCATCCAGTCCGGCATCTTCGGCCTGGTGGACGCCATCGAGAAGTTCGAACCCGAACGCGGCCTGAAGTTCGAGACGTACGCGATGCAACGCATCCGCGGCGCCATCCTCGACGACCTGCGTGCGCAGGACTGGGTGCCCCGCTCCGTCCGCGGCCGCGCCCGCGAGGTGGAACGCGCCCTCGAACGCCTCGGCGCACAACTCCGCCGCACCCCGACCGACGCCGAACTGGCCGACGAGCTGGGCCTCTCACTACACGAGCTACGCGACATCTACGCCCAACTGCAGCTCACCAGCGTCGTCGCCCTGGACGAACTCGCCGCCGCCGGCCGAGGCCCGACCCCACTGGCAGACATCCTCGAGGACCAGGAAGCACTCGACCCCGTAGCGCTACTGGTCGACCAGGACAACCGACGCCAACTAGCCCAGGCGATCGCCCACCTCGCCGAGCGCGACCGAGTCGTGGTCACGCTCTACTACTTCGAGAACCTCACCCTCGCCGAGATCGGCCGCGTCCTCGGCGTCACCGAGTCCCGCGTGTGCCAGCTCCACACCAGGGCCGTCCTCCGCCTCCGCGCCAAGCTGCTGGAGAAGACCGACGCCTAACCGCGCCCCAAGCCCGCGATAGCCGACACCGCCGTGGGCCCACGGCGGTGGGGCTGGCCGGGAGCTGGGCTGGCCGGGAGCTGGGCTGGCCGGGAGCTGGGCTGGCCGGGAGCTGGGCTGGCCGGGAGCTGGGCTAGTGATCTCCCTTCCAGGGGAGTAGGCGTACTTTGCCCGCGGACAGTAGGCCCAGGGGATCCACGTACTCCCTACTTCGGCGGGCGCCCCAGTGCAGGCATGCTGGTGCGGCCACGCAGCCTTCGTGGCCCGCGACCAATAGGCCGATGACCGTTCCTCGGGACACCCGTTGGTGGGCCGAGACGAGCACCGCCAGGGGTTCGTACGTCGTGCGGATTCCTCCTGTGTGATCGATCGACACCACGCCTCGGCCGGCCACGGGGCCGGCGAACGCCACCACGCCGTCGCCGGCGGCCAGTACCGGGGCTTCGGGGTGGCTGCCCAGGTCGACGCCTCGGTGGCCCGGGCCGTACGGGGTCGGCGGCGGGTGGAACGGCCGTACCACCGGATGCGGAGGCGCCAGCGGCCACGCGTACCGGCTCCGGCCGGGCAGCGGGAGGTCCGGTGGGGGTAGGCCGGACGCGACAGGCGGCGTTGGGTGACCGGCATGCGGCGGGTGACCGGCGAGGGTGGGCTCGGCTCGGGACAGCGTGGGAACCGTCGTGAGCACCGTGCCCAGGGAGCAGGTCAGGGCCATCAGCAGGAGGGCTGTGAGCTGGCGGGGGGTCATGGGTCCACGATGCCGGGGAGGGGCGAGGGGTGGTGGGGGAGAAGTCCGAACTGTGGACAAGTGACCAGGCTGTGGATAACTGGGCCAAACGGGGAGCCCGCATTCACTGCCCGTCACCTCGACCGCGTACACTTCCATCGCGGTCCGTGGCTACACGGGTCGACTTCGCGTGCCAGTGCGCCTGCCCTCGCGGCAGGCGGCATCCGGCGGTCCCGAGACGGCATGAAAACGCAGTCGAGGGTCCGGCTGCCGGCACCGGCACCAGGGCGGGGCGGCACTAACGCCTACCCGCGACAACCGACACCGTGCCGGACCTACCCCCCGGCGCGCAAGACATAGAAGAAGGTGCGAACCAGGCCATGGCCGTCGTCACCATGAAGCAGCTGCTCGACTCCGGCGTGCACTTCGGGCACCAGACCCGCCGCTGGAACCCGAAGATGAAGCGCTACATCTTCACCGAGCGCAACGGCATCTACATCATCGACCTGCAGCAGACGCTGTCCTACATCGACCGCGCCTACGAGTTCATCAAGGAGACCGTCGCGCACGGCGGTTCGATCCTGTTCGTCGGCACGAAGAAGCAGGCGCAGGAGGCGATCGCCAACGAGGCGCTGCGGGTGGGCATGCCCTACGTGAACCAGCGCTGGCTGGGCGGCATGCTGACCAACTTCTCCACCGTCCACAAGCGTCTCCAGCGGCTCAAGGAGCTCGAGTCGATGGAGCAGACGGGCGGCTTCCAGGGTCTCACCAAGAAGGAGATCCTGATGCTCACCCGCGAGAAGGACAAGCTGGAGCGGACCCTCGGCGGTATCCGTGACATGGCGAAGGTGCCCTCCGCGGTCTGGATCGTGGACACCAAGAAGGAGCACATCGCCGTCGGTGAGGCGCGCAAGCTCAACATCCCGGTCGTCGCGATCCTCGACACCAACTGCGACCCGGACGAGGTCGACTACCCGATCCCGGGCAACGACGACGCGATCCGCTCCGCCGCGCTGCTGACCAAGGTCGTCGCCGAGGCCGCAGCCGCCGGTCTGATGGCCCGCTCGGGCGTGCGCAACGGCGTCGCGGACGGCGACGAGAAGCCGCAGCCGGGCGTCTCGGACGAGCCGCTGCCGGAGTGGGAGCAGGAGCTCCTCGTCGGCCAGAACGCCGCGGGCGGCGACGCGGCCGCGGACAAGCCGGCCTCCGAGTAAGTCAAGCGCACCGAACCGAAAGAAGGATGGACGAGAGCCACAATGGCGAACTACACCACGGCCGACCTCAAGCGGCTCCGTGAGCTCACCGGCGCGGGCATGATGGCCTGTAAGAAGGCCCTGGACGAGGCCGAGGGCGACTTCGACAAGGCCGTCGAGCTCCTGCGCATCAAGGGCGCCAAGGACGTCGGCAAGCGTGCGGAGCGCACCACCGCCAACGGCCTGGTCGCGGCCAGCGGCGGCGTCATGATCGAGCTGAACTGCGAGACGGACTTCGTCGCGAAGAACGCCGACTTCACCGGCCTGGCCGACAAGATCGTCGCGGCCGCCCAGGCCAGCAAGCCGGCCGACCTCGACTCGCTGCTCAAGGTCGACCTGGACGGCCAGACCGTCGCCGACGCGGTGGCCGAGCTGTCCGCCAAGATCGGCGAGAAGCTGGAGCTGCGCCGGGTGGCGGTCTTCGACGGCACCGTCGAGACCTACCTGCACCGCCGCGACCCCGACCTGCCGCCGACCGTCGGCGTCGTGGTCGAGTACACCGGCGACAGCGCGGAGGCCGCCCGCGGCGCCGCCATGCAGGTCGCCGCGATGAAGCCGCGCTACGTCACCCGTGACGAGGTCCCCGCGGACGTCGTCGCCAACGAGCGTCGCATCGCCGAGGAGACCGCCCGCGAGGAGGGCAAGCCGGAGGCGGCCCTGCCCAAGATCACCGAGGGCCGGGTCAACGGGTTCTACAAGGACGTCGTGCTCAACGAGCAGGCCTCCGTGCAGGACTCCAAGAAGACCGTGAAGGCGCTCCTCGACGCCGCCGGCGTCACGGTCACGCGGTTCGCCCGCTTCGAGATCGGCCAGTCCTGACCGACGCGCCTGGACCCCAGGCGGTGCCCCGCCCTCGACTGCAACCTGAGGGCGGGGCATTCGCCTGTAGTAAGACCACCGAGGGGAGCCCCATGGAACTAAGCAGGCACGGTTTCCGGAGAGTGCTGCTCAAGCTGGGCGGCGAGATGTTCGGCGGCGGTGAGGTCGGCGTCGACCCTGACGTGGTCCAGACGGTCGCCCGGCAGATCGCGGAGGTCGTCCGCGACGGGGTCCAGGTGTCGGTGGTCATCGGCGGCGGCAACTTCTTCCGCGGGGCGGAGCTGTCGCAGCGCGGCATGGACCGCGACCGCGCCGACTACATGGCGATGCTCGGCACCGTCATGAACTGCCTCGCCCTGCAGGACTTCCTGGAGAAGCTCGGCATCGACACGCGTGTCCAGACGGCCATCACCATGGGCCAGATCGCCGAGCCCTACATCCCGCGCCGCGCCGAGCGGCACCTGGAGAAGGGCCGCGTGGTGATCTTCGCCGGCGGCGTCGGCATGCCGTACTTCTCCACCGACACCGCGGCCGCCCAGCGTGCGCTGGAGATCGGCTGCGAGGTCGTGCTCATGGCCAAGTCGGTCGACGGGGTCTACACCGCGGACCCGAAGACCAACCCGGACGCCAAGATGTTCGAGCACATCACCCACCGCGAGGTACTCGAACAGGGACTCGCGGTCGCGGACGCCACCGCGTTCAGCCTGTGCATGGACAACAACATGCCGATCATCGTCTTCAACCTGCTCACCGAGGGGAACATCGCCCGCGCGGTGCGTGGTGAGAGGATCGGCACTGTCGTCAGCACCCCCTGACCCGCACAGGGATGAGAAACAGGAGCAGGCTTTGATCGAGGACACACTGTTCGACGCAGAGGAGCGGATGGAGGGGTCGGTGTCGCACGCCAAGGAGGAGCTCGCCTCCGTGCGCACCGGCCGCGCCAGCTCCGGCATGTTCTCCCGGATCGTCGTCGACTACTACGGCGCTCCGACCCCGCTCAACCAGCTCGCCGGCGTGAACGTGCCGGAGGCCAGGATGGCGGTGATCAAGCCCTACGACGTCAGCCAGCTGGGTGCCATCGAGAAGGCGATCCGCGACTCCGACCTGGGGGTCAACCCGACCAACGACGGTGCGCTCATCCGCGTGGTCATCCCCCAGCTCACCGAGGAGCGCCGCAAAGAGATGGTCAAGGTGGCGAAGTCCAAGGGCGAGGACGCGAAGATCGCGATCCGCAACGTCCGCCGCAAGGCGAACGAGGAGCTGCACCGCATCGCCAAGGACGGCGAGGCCGGTGAGGACGAGGTGAACCGCGCCGAGAAGGAGCTGCAGCACCTCACCGACAAGTACGTGGCCCAGGTGGACGAGCTCGTCAAGCACAAGGAAGCCGAGCTGCTCGAGGTCTGAACCCGGAGTATGGACATCACCAGCGCAACCACCGGGCCAGAACCCGTCGAGGAGAACCGTGTGACGACCGGCGACGCGGCCGCGCCGCCGCCCGCCCCGAAGCAGGGGCGCAACCTGCCGGCCGCGATCGCCGTCGGCGTCCTGCTCGGCGCGGCGGTGCTCGTGTCGCTGCTGACCGTGCGGCAGATCTTCGTGGGGCTCGCCGCCCTCGCGGTCGCTGGCGGCACCTACGAGCTGGCGGGTGCGTTGCGGCGCGGCGCGGACATCCGCGTCACGCTGTGGCCCCTGCTCATCGGCGGCCAGGCCATGGTGTGGCTCTCGTGGCCGTTCGGCCGCAACGGGCTGCTCGCCGCGTTCCTGGTGACGATCCTCGCCTGCCTGGTCTGGCGGTTCCGCGACGGCGCGGACGGTTATGTGCGCGACGTCAGCGCATCGGTCCTGACCGCCGCGTACGTGCCGCTGTTCGCGTCGTTCGCGGCCATGCTGGTGGTCGCCGAGGACGGCGTGGCGAGGGTGGTGTCGTTCCTCATCGTGGTGGTGTGCAACGACGTCGGCGGCTACACGACCGGCGCCAAGCTCGGCCGGCACCCGATGGCGCCGAACATCAGCCCCAAGAAGTCCTGGGAGGGCTTCGCCGGCTCGGTGGTCGTGGGCACGGCCGCCGGCACGCTCGCGATGTTGTTCCTGCTCGACGGCCAGTGGTGGCAGGGCGCGCTGTTCGGCGCCGCGATCGTGTGCACGGCGACCATCGGCGACCTCGTGGAGTCGCTGATCAAGCGGGACCTGGGGATCAAGGACATGGGCACGCTGCTGCCCGGCCACGGCGGCCTGATGGACCGCCTCGACTCCCTGCTGCCGTCGGCCGTGGTGTCATGGCTACTGCTTCGCCTGTTCGTCCCCGCGTAGTCCGACGTGGTTTCCTGGACCATGTGGGACTGGTGTCGCGGGCTCGTCGGCGGATAGCGGCCGTGCGCAGCGGTTACGAGGCGTTGCCGAGCCCGAACATCTGGCACTGGCCGGAGATCTACGAGGTCGAGAACCGGGCCCAGGACGTCGACGGCGAGATCTGGCGGGTGCTCCGTGAGGTGGCGGGCTGGCCCGGCGGCGAGGTCGTGGACATCGGCTGCGGCGCCGGGTTCCACCTGCCCCGCTTCGCCGCGACCGCCCGGCTCGTCACGGGTGTCGAACCGCACCCGCCGCTGGTCAAGCTGGCCAGGGACCGGGTGACCAGCCTGCCGAACGTCGAGGTCACGATCGGCTCGGCCCAGCGGCTGCCGCTGCCGGACGCGAGCGTGGACGTCGCGCACGCCAGGACCGCGTACTTCTTCGGGCCCGGCTGCGAGGAGGGGCTCGCCGAGGCTGACCGCGTGGTCCGCCCCGGCGGCGTCCTCGCGATCGTCGACCTGGACGTGCGCCACCCGCCCTACGGCGACTGGATGCGCGCCGACCTGCCGAAGTACGACCCGGTCGAGGTCGACCGGTTCTTCGCCCGGATGGGCTTCACCCAGCGGACCGTCGAGACGCGGTGGCGCTTCACCGACCGGGCGAGCCTGGAGGCCGTGCTGCGGATCGAGTTCTCCGCACGCGTGGCCGACCGAGCGGCCAGGGCCGTCCCCGGCCTCGAGTTCCCCGTCGGCTACCGGGTGCTGACCCGGCGGAAACCTGCCGGGCTGCTCAGCTAGCTCGGGGCCGCCGCCCGCCTGTGCTGCGCGGCGGGCGGCCCAGGCCCCTTAGTCGGTCTCTTCCTCTTCCTCGGTGTCCTCGGCCGGCGGGGCCTCGCCGAGGATGGCGTACAGCTCGCGCCGGGCCTCGTTGAGGACCTCGACGGCACGCCGCTTCTGGTCGTCGGTCGCGGCCTGGGCGACCTGCACGGTGGCACCCATGAGCTGCCCGATGGCGTCCCGCAGGCTGACGTCACGCGGGTCGACATCGCGGGCGATCTCCTCCCATGGCGGGGTCCCGATCTTCGCGGCGGCCTCGCGGCCCTCCTCGGTGAGGGCGTACAGGCGGCGGGCGCCGCTGCCCTCGTCGTTGATCAGGCCCTCGTCGGCGAGCAGCTGGAGCGTCGGGTAGACCGAGCCCGGGCTGGGACGCCACAGGTCACCGCTGCGCTCCTTGATCTCCTGGATCATCTCGTAGCCGTGCATGGGCCGCTCCGCGAGCAGCGCGAGGATGGCCACCCGCACGTCGCCGCGGCGCGAACGGCGGCCGCGGCCACCGCGCTCGCTCCGGCCCCGCCGGTGTCCACGACCGGGGAAACCCGGCGCTCCGGGGAAGCCCCCGAACGGGGGGTGCTGCTGCCCGGGACCCGGCCACGGGCCGGGTGGGACCGGCGGGAAGGGAACCCCGCCGCGCCCCTCGTGCGGGTGGAAGTGCTGGTGCAGCTCGTGGAAGTGGGTTCGCGGGTCACCGAACGGCGCCCGGCCCCCGAATGGACGGTCTTGTCCGAATGATGGACGCATGATCTTTCCTCCCTGTGAAGACGTATCGCGTGGTATCGCGATACGTTCACGATATATCGGAAAGTATCGCGATGCAACGTCCGGCATTGAACTGGCCTCTGACCAGGGCAGTCAGCCGGGCGTGGGACACTGGAGGGGCTATGACCGCATTGCCCCTTGTCTTCGACGCGCCCAAGCGCGGCCTGCCGCCCCGCCACCTCGCCGACCTGTCGGTCGAGGAGCGCCGTGCCGCGGTGGCCGAGCTGGGGGAGAAGCCGTTCCGCGCGAACCAGCTGTCCAACCACTACTTCGGCCGCCTGACCGCCGACGCCTCGGCGATGACCGACATCCCGGCCGCCGCCCGTGCCCGTCTGGGTGACGCTCTGCTGCCGCCGTTGCTGTCCGTGGTCCGCCACGTGAGCTGCGACGACGACACGACCCGCAAGACGCTGTGGCGTGCCCACGACGGCACGCTGCTGGAGAGCGTCCTGATGCGGTACCCCGACCGGGTCACGCTGTGCGTGTCGTCCCAGGCCGGCTGCGGGATGGCGTGCCCGTTCTGCGCGACCGGCCAGGGCGGCCTCGAGCGCAACCTGTCGACGGCGGAGATCGTGGACCAGGTCCGCGCGGCGGCGGCCGCCATGCGGGACGGTGAGCTGGGTGGTCCCGGCCGCCTGTCGAACATCGTGTTCATGGGCATGGGTGAGCCGCTCGCCTCGTATCGGCGGGTGGTTGCGGCGGTACGGCGGATCACCGATCCGGCTCCCGGCGGGTTTGGGATTTCGCAGCGGTCGGTGACGGTGTCGACGGTGGGGTTGGCGCCGGCGATCCGGAAGCTGGCTGACGAGAAGATGCAGGTCCGGTTGGCGGTGTCGTTGCATACGCCGGACGATGAGCTGCGGGACACGCTGGTTCCGGTGAACAATCGTTGGCCGGTGGACGAGGTGCTGGAGGCGGCGCGTTACTACGCGGACGTGTCGGGCCGCCGTGTGTCGATCGAGTATGCGCTGATCAGGGATGTGAATGATCAGCCGTGGCGTGCGGATTTGTTGGCGAAGCGGTTGCGTAAGCATCTTGGGCAGTTGGTGCATGTGAATGTGATTCCGTTGAACCCGACGCCGGGTTCGGAGTGGGACGCTGCGCCGAAGTCGGTGGAGCGGGAGTTCGTTCGGCGGGTGAATGCTGGGGGAGTGGCGTGTACGGTGCGTGACACGCGTGGGCAGGAGATTGCTGCGGCCTGTGGCCAGCTTGCTGCGGAGGGCTAGGGAGGCCGTCGTCTGTTTGCGGCTGCGGTGTGTTCATGGTCAGCCGCATGTGCTCGGTCGGTTCGCGCGCTCATGCCGGCGGGTTGAGGGTGTTTGGCTGGAGACGGATGCAACGTGTCGATGTTTCGCGGCGATGGGAACGGTGTGAGCGGCCCCTTGGAGTCGGCGCCGGGCGATCTCGTGCGACGGTTCGGTCAGGGACCTGCGACGTGGTGTCGCTGACCTGTCCCGGCTGGGCTACGACGCGATCTTGTTCCTGTGCATGCTGAGCGAGTATGGGCCCCGTAGAAGCGGTCCGGCGTCTCGTGCTGGACCCCACACCGACCTACGGGTTGTGGCGTCTCCAGAAACTGAATCGGCTCGACGCCAGCGCGGAAATGTGGGTTCTTGTGCCTTGGTACGAAAGCCTGTTCACCCAAGAGGTTCGCGACCAGGCAGAGCGGAAACTTCGCCTTCTCGGCGTCGATGTCGACGCCGAGGTGGATCGTCTGATAAGGCGGCTCTCGTCGACGACATAGCCTAACGCGGACACGGCGGCATACAGTATGCGGCTGTTCGTGTGTAGTTGGGGTGCACATACATGTCGAGTTGAGGGCGTTCAGTTGAGTCGCATGATGCGTGCGTTGACGACCTTGCGTGATCTGGATCGAATCTCGCTTCAAAAGCAGCGCCGGCGCGGCGCGCGTAGCGATTCGACGTGCATGAGGACGTCCTTCTCCGGGTTCGCAGGGAGGTGTTGAGGACCTCGACTGCATACGCCCTTGACTGGTCCCGCACGACTACCGCTAGTTCGCACGAGCAGGCCAAGCCCGCCAGCGAAGATCCGCTAATGTGTTGCCGTGGGGAAGGCGGAGCCAAGAAAGTCGTTCACCCAAGGCCGGGTTAGTTAAGGCGTTGGAGGGCGTGTCAAGGGGCTTGTTGCGGTGTCGTTGAGGGTGATCTTGAGGGTGATCTTGATGCAGGTGCGGGGTTGTTTGGGTTTTTTGTAGGCGTAG
>Ga0081539_10000681_pt1 | contig 68157 bp, 38 predicted proteins | sample TabmetS4T2R2_FD_71023 | JGI IMG/M metagenome (GOLD analysis project Ga0081539, IMG submission 71023) | Tabebuia heterophylla rhizosphere microbial communities from the University of Puerto Rico - S4T2R2 | ecosystem: Host-associated > Plants > Roots > Rhizosphere ...
AGGAGCGGCTTGAAGAGTCGCCAAGCTTCGCGCACGGCGGGCGACCTCCAACGGGGCGCGCGCCAACGGCCCACGACGGGAAGTAGAAAAATCAGTTTCAGGCAGTTGTAGAAGACCGCGTTCCAAGCGGCGGCCTTGATGCCGAAGCGCGGCAGCGTGAAGACCAGAAACAGGAGTCCGGCGAGGTTGGCGGCCACGCCTGAGAACTCGACCCACGCGAACCTGTGGCGCGCGTGGTGCGCCGCCCAGAGCGCGACGATTGCGGCGTTTAAGACCATACTGACGAGTTGGATTCTCGTGAGGCTTACGGTCAGACTTTTGCCCGCCGCCGAAAAGCCCGGAACGAGGAGCGGCACCCACGCCGCGCTCGACGCGTAAAGGACGACCGCAATCAGGCTGAACAGCGCGACCGTCAGCGAGAAGAACGACCAAGCGTCTTCACGAAAATTCTCCGCATCTTTAGTCGCAAGCAGCGGGACGAGCACGGGCAGAAGCGTCGCCGCCAGTACGACGAAGACGAGTTGCGGGAGCGCGCCGGAGGCGAAGAAGGCGTCGGTCTCCGCGTTTACGCCCAGACGCGTGACGACGTACCAAGTCGTCAGGAAGGCCAGCGCGGAGTTGAAGACCGCAAGCCCGCCCAGCTTAAGACTCTGCCTGAGAAATAGAGAATGGCCCGCCAGCCGCCGCGACCCCATGACCGCGACTCGGCCAAGCCTCCCGCGCTCCGCTAATTTGCCGCCAGCCTCCATTCGCCCCCCGCACGACTCCTGCGCCGCCCCGAAGTCCTCACTCGCAACCGCCGACCTGCGCCACCTCGCCGCCCGAAACAATCTCCACGTCGTTCGAGGCGCGCGCCTCGCCGAGAAGGCACAGGTATAGTTCTTCGTAGAGCCGGGCCATCGTCTCGATGGGCCACCCCTCGGCCCTCTCGCGTGCCGCGCGGGCGCGTCGCCTCGCCGCGTCGCCTCGCACCAAAGCGGCTTTAAGAGCCGCGGCGGTCTCTTCCGGGCGGTCGAGCGCGGTGAAGAGTGCGGTGTGCTCGTCGAGTATCTCTCTGTGGGCCGGTATGTCTGAGACGACGAGCGGGCAGCCGCAGGCCATCGCCTCGAGCACGACGTTGGGACGCCCCTCGCACCTGCTCATGGAGACGAACGCGTCGGCGCGCTTCATCAAGTCCCAGAGGTTATCCACGTAGCCCTTGAAGACGACCCGGTGCGCGATGCCGAGTTCGCGGGCCATGCGCTCCAAGCCCGGACGGTGCGGGCCGTCGCCGCAGATGACGGCGGTGAAGCGTACCTCGCCGGCGATGCGTGCCAGCGCGTCTATAAGTCCTTCGACGTTCTTCCCTATGTCAGCCCTGCCCGCGTAGAGCACGACCTTCTCTTCGGGGCCGAACGCGAAGCCGCTCAAGCTACCTGAGTCCGACTCGGCTATCTCGCCCAACGGCAGCCCGTTCGGGATAACGTGGAGCGTGCGAACGCCGCGCGCCGTTCGCCAGTAGTCGTACCCGCCCTCGGAGTTTGAGACGACGGCGTCCGACAGCCTGCCGAACGCGAAGCGGAACCAGTATTTCCAGTCAGTTGTATAAACGAGGGCGCAACTACACTCCTTCAAGACCCAGGGCGTGCGCGTCAGGAGCGCCGCCGCCCCTCCCAGCATGTCCATCGGCGCGAGGATGGTCTGGACTACGTCGGGCCTCAGCCTACGCATCAGCCCAACCAGCCTGAAGAAGATAGCGAACGCCCGAAACAGCCTGAGCGGCCCGGAGAAGATCGCCGGTCTTCCTCTTCTTGCCCCGCTCAGACGATGCCACACCGCCCCGGCAGACTTCAGACGGTCGAGGTTCGGGCCGCCGCGCGACGAGGCGACGTGAACCTCGTGGCCCATGCTTGCAAGCTCCGCGGCGAGGTACGACAACTGTCTCTCCGCCCCGCCATACGCAAGATTGGGGATGCAGAATAGTATCCTCAAAGGACGCTCCCTCTCGCCGCCCGCGCGTTCGTCTGTAAAGGCGAGCGCGCGGGCGGCCACCGCCTGCGCGGCCCGCCGCACGTTTCGCCACCCCATGCCCGGCTCCCGCTCGTTCATTTTTCGTTCGACTTCCATAAACTGACTATCGGCGCTACTCGACCTCGGCGACGACCGTAGTGCCGCCGGCCAGATTGAGGCGCAGCGTTATTCTGGAGACATCGCGGAGGCCGATGCCCTTCAACTCCGCGTATCGCCCGTCGCCGCCCTCCACCCTTATGTCCCAAAGTGCGGCCCTCTCCTCAAGATTAAAACGAATGTCAACCGTATCGCCGTCGGCCAGTTTGTCCGCGCCGAGGATGTTCTCCTCCCAACCCTTCGAGTCGCCCGGCGAGACGTAAACGGCGCGCAGCGACGAGCCTGTGAAATTGGTGAGAGCGAAATCCATGTTGTCGGCTTCGCCGACCGCCGCGCGCGCACTCGCCCCCGCAGACGCTTCTTGCGTCCGCATAGACTCAGCCGCTCCGCCCGCGGCGTGCGACGAGCAGGAGCAGGCGGCGAGCAAACACGCCAACGCGACGCAGGCCGCCGACCTGTTGGTCAACTCTTTAAACGCCCGCCGTGCGCGCAGCCGCCCCGCGTCCGACTTGACGACGCTCTCAAGACCCTTCACGCCGAGGATAATCAGCAGCACCCAGAACGTGTAGCGAAACCTGTAGAGCGCGCCGACGTTTGGGACTACAAGCCCCAGCACGGTCACGCCGAACACCGTGATTGCCAGCAGCAGCCACGACGCGAGACGTCGCGGAGGCCGAAAGACGGCGACGAGCGCGAGCAACTGGCACGCGTAGATGACGAGAGTTTCCGCGCCTGAGAGAAGCCTTCCCGCGCTTCCCACGCGCCTTCCGGCGGCGGCCCAAGTGTCCGGGAAAGGAGACCAAAGCCCCACCTCGAAGGCGCGCGGAAGGTAGAGGACAAGGCCGCGGACATCTCTGAACCCCACGTCGCGGTCGAGGCTCGAACCCGACTCGGGATAGACGGCGTTGAACCTCGAACGGATGCTTCCGACTCTGAGCGCGGCCCTGTCAGCCGCCGCGTAGAGTTGTTCGGCGTAAGTCTGAGGCGCTCTCCCCTTGGGCCGCGTGCGTGGCAGGTAGGAGACGATTGACGGAATCTGTTCGCCCGCGCCCGCGACCGCCTTCGGCTGACCGCTTCCGTCCGAAGGGAAGCGTTTGAACTTCTGACTGGCGCGCGCCATGTGGAGGGGAATCAGCACGCCCGTCGTCAAAAGAATCAGGACGGGGCAGACCATGTTCCAGTATAGCCGGCGCCGTTCGAGCCGTTGGCGGACGACGAGCAAGATGAACCCGATGAGCGCGAGCGCGAAGATGACTACGACGAAGTTAAAGCGTATGAGCAGGAGCAGCACTGTCATGACGGCCATGAGTGCGCCCGTGCCGAGCGCCGACAGCCTGTCGTAGTCTCTGGTCAGCCATGTGGTCACGCAGAGTATGAGGGCGAGCGCGCCTGCGATGAAGAGTGGGTCTTTCAGAAGCTGCAACGTGTGCAGTAGGAAGGTCGGCCACAGCGCGACCGCGGCGGCTGAGATGAGTCCGACGCGACGACCGCCGGCCTCGCGCGCAAGCGTGAAGACGAGCGTTAAGACGGCGAGGTAGCAGAACAGGTTGAACGGCTCGGCGCTCAACGTTCCGTATCCGAGGAGCGGGCCGAGAAGCGCGAACTGTATGGAGATGAGTTTGACGTGAACAGGCTCGTGCTCCGTCGCCCACGCCGCGACGCCCTCTCGCCTCAACACCGCCGCAAGCCGCACGGCCCCGCGTTGGTACTCGTAGCTGTCGAAGGCGAACGACCCCATGATACCATCGCGGTCTATAAGGGCGGGCGCTGCCTGCGCACGAGCAGCGCAGAACAGCCCCGACGCCAGCGCGACGTGCAGCAGGGCCGCCGCCGCAATCAGTCGCCAGCCGCTGAAAGAGAGGGGAGAAAGTCTCCGGCAAAAAAAAGTCGCGCGCCCGGTGAGTTTGCCGGGGACAGGTCTTGTCATCATTCTTCCGCTCTTCAACGCGCCCTCAAGTGTGACGTTTGGCAGCGGGCCTCTACGTGCACGCGTACAAACTCGATGAAGTCTTTAGTGATGGCATCTGGCGCGCTGGCGGACGCCGGGGCGGGCGCGGCCATCGTGGCAGCGAGCGCGCGCCCCTCTACGTGAACCTCCGTGAAGATAACCGCCGCCCCGCAGCGTGCGGCCACCTGCATCAGCGCGGGTGAGACAATAACACGACCGTTATCAGTGGCGAACTCGACAGTCCTCGCCCCGTGATGCTCCGCCCTGTCAGGCATCGCGCACACCAACTCGCCTCGGCGCAGTCTGCTCCGCGTCTTGACTAGAAACGTAGGCGACGGCTGAAGCGTGCGCGCCGTAACGCGCGTCCCGCCGACGCGCATACGCGGGTCGGGGCTGACGACGACGGGGTCGAGACCTTTGTCGTAAAAATGTCGCACCATCAGAAGCGTGAGGGCCGCGTGCGGCCCTATCACAAGGACGCCTTTGCCTGCGGCGTAAGCACGCTCAAACTCCTCAAACCCCTTCACGTCGAACACGGGGTCGAACCGTGTGCCGTTCCTCGTCAGCGCGTTCAGTATGAAGTAAAGCGCTATCTCGTGTGGACTGTGAAACTTTTTTATCTGCTGATCGCGATAAGCGTCAGTGCTTCGGAGCAGCGGCACGGCGGCGCGCGCGACGAGCATGGCCGCGCCGAAACGATAACGGCGCGGCACTACCCGCATCGCTGCGGCGAAACATAGCTCCGCCGTGTGAAAGAAATTCCGTCGGCGGCCCGGCCCGGCGCTCACACACGAAGGCATAAGGCTCTCTTCACGTCCGCCGGAGAGTGAGTCAACGCGTGCACGGACGGGCGCGCGTGCGGCCTCGCCGTGTAGGAGGAAACTGCCATAGTTCAGCATTCGGTCAGTAGGGTTAATCTTTAAGGCGCGTATTGTACCCCGACCCGCCGAAGTCTTAAAGTGAACTCGCTGCGAAAATGTAGATGAGTCTTCATCCAAGCAAACACGAATACATGAGAATAGTTATCTGACACGTGTTGACTAAATTGGACGAAAATACCGCCGGTGGCGCGGCGCTTCGGGAACAACTCCGACACGTCTATTGGATCGGCGGCGGGAGCGGCGCGGGCAAATCGGCCATCGCCCGTCGCATAGCGGCGCAGCACGGGTTGCGTCTTTACGCGACCGACGACGCGATGGCGGAGCACGCGCGCCGTAGCACACAAGAAGACTCCCCGTTGCTGCACGCGTTTCTCGCAATGGACATGGACGAGCGTTGGGTGAACCGACCCCCGTTAACGATGCTCGAAACTTTCCACTGGTTTCGGGGCGAAGGCTTCCGTCTGATCGTCGAAGACCTCCTCGGCCTCCCGCGAGTGCCCGGCGTCATCGTCGAGGGGTTCAGACTGTTGCCGCGCCTCGTCAAGCCTCTGCTCTCCATACCCGCTCAATCGGTCTGGCTTCTTCCGACGTCCGACTTCCGCCGGGCGGTGGTCGAGAGTCGGGGCGGTGCGGCTTCAGGGTTTCTAGCCAAGACCTCCGACCCGGAAAGGGCTTTGCGCAACCTGCTCGAACGCGACCGGATGTTCACCGACATTCTCCGCGAGGAGACGGAGCGTCTGGCGTTGCATGCCATCGAGGTTGACACCACGATGACCGAGGACGATCTCGCCAAGCGAGTGACGGAAGTGTTCAGACTCTGAGCCGCGACGGAACACGAGACCTAGCGCGGGCGTGTAAAGCAGTCTGATGATGAGTTTTAGATGGAGCGAGAGCCGCGGGCACTCATGGCAAGCGCGCGGCCCGAAAAGTCTCAGACCGACGCGTCGCGCGCGGGTGGTGTCCTAATTAGCATAACCCTCTGTGCAATCTCAGTGTCCTCTGTGTCTCTGTGGTAAAAAAAACTAACCACAGAGACACAGAGGACACTGAGATTGCACAGAGATGAATTTGTATTAGGTCACTACTCGCGCGTGCTAACTTCATTCGACGATTATCTCGTCAATGAAAATCCAAGACGCGCCGCCCGCGCCCGCGTGCCAAGCGGGGATGACGCCGTATTCGTAAGCCTTCACTCTTACGAATCGCGCGTCGCGCTTGGGAATGGTCTGAACGAAGTCTTTGACGACGACCGACGTGTCGCGGTCTGAAACGTCCGCGGCGCTGACTTCGGCGACCGTCGTGAAGTTAACTCCGTCGCGCGACAACTCGAACGCGACGCGACGCGGAAGCCAAATCCAAGAGCCTACGTCCTGCAAGAATCCCGCGCCGACCTTCTCGACCGCTTGCACGCGGCCCATGTCCACAACGGCCTCGAAGTCCTGACCCTGAAACCCCTGCCACGCGCCCGTCCGAAAATTCGCGCCGCCCCTCAACCCGTCAATCAGAGCGTCGGGGCCGCCCGCGCTGTACTGCGGCGCAAACTTAGAGACGACGCGAATCGTCCAATCGTGAGGAATGCGCGCGGACGCAAGGGGCCAGAAACAACAGTAGGAGCAGAGCGGCGGCGACTCTCATCGGCGGCGATTCTAACCGCTCGCAAAGGCCGGAGCGCGAAAAAAAAGCGGCGGCGTAAAAAATTTTCTACTCGGGCGGTTGAGCGTCCGCGCCAGCCGCGCCTTCCCGTAAGGCCAAGCAAATCAACTGCTTTTCAGCCGTGCGGCGTTTCGCCGCGAGGCTCGCAGGCGTGCGCCCGCCGCGGTTGAGGCGGGCCGCGCCGGGCGGCCTCAAGTTTTCCTCAAGCGCGCGGGAATAAATTTCGCGCAAGTACGAACGACGGTAGTAGCCCCAAATTTACCCGGCGCGCGAGTCGGCGCAGGCGCGGTTGAAAGCAAGGCCGGAGGAGAGACCGGAAGGAGTCGGCCCCAAGTGAATCAAGCCCCAAACGTGAGCGAGAGAAGGCAGTCGGCGGTTAACTTCTGGCTGTTCCTAGCATTCTTCGTCGGGACGGCGTGCGTCATCGCCTTCGTGACGTGGGGGGCGGGCGCGTTTTCGCCCGGCGCCGGTAGGCCGGGCGCAGTCCACAAAGTTTTGACGACGACTCGGTGAAGGCTTTTTGACGGCCTCAAACGAAATCATCGGAGGAGAGAAAGACCATGTCGCAGAATTTTAAGAGGAACGTAATGAATAAGGGACGAGTTGCACGAGCAGGTTTTCGTTCCAGAAGCATAATATTTTCGGCGGCGTTAATCTTCGCGGTCGCGCTCGCGGCGACTTTGACGATGAGTGGCGCGGCGAGGGTCGAGCCTGCCAGTTGCACCGCTCCGGGCACAACGGTCGTCACAGACCCGGCTGGCGACCAGACGGGCGGCCCGGCTGCGAACCAAGCGCTCGACCTCATCTCGGTGTCGGTGGCCGAGCCTGCCGCGAGCGCCGACGAAACGGGCGCGCTCGTCAACAAGCTCATATTCACCATCAAGGTGAGCAATCTCTCGACCGTGCCCGCCAACGGCGTGTGGCAGGCGCGCTTCACGCTCGGCTCGACCACTTACTACGTCAGCGCGAAGTCGGACAATAACGCCGCGCTGACCTACGAGTACGGCACGATAACGGGGACTACGGTCAACCCCGCGGGGACGCCCGACGCCGGCTCCGTTGATAAGCCCGGCAACAAGTTCGTCATCACGATTGCCAACAACAAGGTCGGAAACCCGGTGGCGGGCCAATCGCTCGGCGTCAGGGGCGTCACGCAGTTGAACGGCATCGTCGTCTTCACCGGCGTTGATTCGACCTCCACGAACAATTACACGATGGTCGGCAACGCCGCCTGCACGGCGGCGGCCACCCCGACGCCGACGCCGACGCCCGCGCCCGGCGGAACGTGCAACTCCGCCGGACAGTCAATCGTCACCGACCCGGCTGGCGACCACAATGCGACGATAGGCTCGTCGCAGCAGGACATACGCGAAGTCCTCATCGCCGAGCCTTTCTTCAGCGACGGCAGCAGCAAGCTCGTCTTCACGATGAAGGTCGAGGCTCTCGACCCGAACAACCTGCCCGAAAACGGCATCTGGAAAATCTACTTCAAGTCGGGCGCGACGACCTACTTCGTCAACGCTTTCCACGACCCCGCGATGGGCAACAGCTTCGCCTACGGCTCGAAGGACGCCAACAACATTGACCAGACGCAGGGCGCAGCCGACGGCGGGTTGTTCGACGCCGCGTCGAAGTCGGTAATCATCACAGTCTCGAACGACAAGGTCGGCGGCCCCGTCGCCGGTAATCAGCTTACGGCGGTGACGGGCGTCACGCAGGTTCTCGTCGGGCAGGGCAACGTCGGCGGCTCGCTCCAGCAAGTTGACACGACGAACCCCGGCACATACACGCTCAACGGCAACGCCGCGTGCGCCCCTCCCGCGACCCCGACTCCTGAGCCGACGCCGACTCCCGGCACGTCGCCCAACGCGCCGCGCTACACAATCTACACGCCGCCCTCCGGCCTCGGCGCGGGCGCGGGCGAGCCTTCAATCGGCATCAACTGGAACACGGGCAAGGTCTTCTTCATCGCGGGCACGCAGACGCTGCGCATAACGTTCGACGACTGCGTTGACCCGGCGGTTGCGAAGTGGGAGGACGTTTCCTTCCCGACCACGAACCGCGTCACCCTCGACCCGATTCTTTTCACCGACACGACGACGGGCCGAACCTTCGTCTCGCAACTGCTCGGCAAGGCCGCCTCGACCGTCTATACCGATAACGACGCGGGCACGGACGGCAAGGCTCCGGGCGACTGGACTCAAAGTCAGGGCAACGGCATCAACAGCGGCGTTGACCACCAGACCATCGGCGCGGGGCCGTTTGCCCCGCCTCTGACGCGCAACCCCAACCAGAAGACGCCCTACCCGAACGCGGTCTATTACGCTTCGCAGGACGCAGCCGTCGCCGAGGCCGCGCTCAGTCTCGACGGCGGCCAGACCTACGGCCCCGCCGTGCCCATGTATAACCTGACGCAGTGCGTCGGCATACACGGCCACGTCAAGGTCGGGCCGGACGGCACAGCCTACGTCCCGAACCGTTCGTGCGGCGGCACGCAGGGTCTCGCCGTTTCCGAGAACAACGGCACGTCTTGGACTGTGCGCCCCGTGACCGGCTCGACCGCCGCGGGCGCGCTCATTGATCCTTCGGTCGGCATCGCCACCGACAACACAATCTACTTCGGCTACGTCAACGGCTCCGGCCTTCCGTTCGCAGCCGTCTCGCCCGGCACAGACGCGTCGAAGAATCACGGCAAGGGCTGGATCAACAACAAGCGCATAGGCGCGGAACTCGGCATAGTCAAGGCCACATTCCCGCAGATGATCGCGGGCGACCCCGACCGCGCGGCTTTCGCCTTCCTCGGCTCGAAGGTTGCCGGCGACCACCAAGCGCCGATACGCGACGGCAACGGCAACGTCACCTCAAACGGCTACAAGGGCGAATGGCATCTCTACATCGCCACGACCTACGACGGCGGCGTGACGTGGACTACAGTTGACGCAACGCCCAACGACCCCGTCCAGCGCAACTCCATCTGCAACTCCGGCACGGTCACCTGCGACCGCGACCCGAACGACCGAAACCTCCTCGACTTCAACGACATTCAGATTGACAAGCAGGGGCGCGTCTATGCGGCCTTCTCCGACGGCTGCATCTCGCAAGCCTGCATACAGGGCCTCGACCTCGACGGCGACGGCTACAAGGACAACGACTACAGTTCGCGCGCGACCATAGCGCGACAGTCGGGCGGCAAGGGTCTCTTCGCGGCCTTCGACCCGACCGCGCCCACCGTCCCGAAGACCCCGCTCGTCAACGCTACGCGCGACGCCGCGGGCGTGCACCTCGATTGGTCGCCGCCCTCCGACGGAGGCTCGCCCATAACGAGCTATAACGTCTATCGCCGGACTGCCAGCACGCAGCCCGCGCTCATCGGCTCGACCACCGACACGCATTACGACGACACGACGGCAGACCCGAACACGACCTACTTCTATCACGTCCGCGCCGTCAACGCCGTCGGCGAAAGCTCCTTCTGTCCGGGCGACGAGGTCGTGCCATCGCCCATTCCCAACCCGTGCGTCACGCCGGGCGTGCGCGTCGCTACCGACCCGGCGGGCGACACAACGCCGCCACCGCCCGCCGCGCCGCCCGCCGTTGACATCCGCTCGCTCTCTGTAGCAGAGCCTTTCTTCGGCGACGGCGTGAAGAAACTCGTCTTCACTTTGCAGACCGGCGGCGGCGCTTTGCCCGCGAGCAGCCAGTGGTACGTCATCTGGAATCGCCCGACGCCCGACGCAAACTTCGACCGCAACTACGTCGCCCTGAAGACGGACGCCACGGGCGCGCCGAGCTACGAGTACGGCAAGGTCTCGCCGCCCAACGCCAACATCCCGACCAAGCAGGGCGCCGCCGACTCAGGCTCTTACGACCCGGCCACGGGGACGATTACGATCACCGTCTCGAACAGCAAGGTTGACAACGTCACCGCGCCGCAGGCCCTCAGCAGTCTCGACGCGCGAACGTTCTTCGACCGTGTTGACGGCCAGCCCGTGACCGGCCTTCAGGCCACAGACACCGTGCCCGCGGGCAGCTACCAGCTCGTCGGCAACGACTCCTGCAAACCCAACGCGCCGCCCACGGCTGTGCTCAGCGCGACGCCTACTTCGGGCATCGCGCCGCTCACCGTGAACTTCAGCGCCGCCGCGTCGAGCGACCCCGACGCGGGCGATACGATAGTCGAGTACACCTTCAACTTCGGCGACGGCTCGCCCGTCGAGACGCGCAAGGTCTCAGACCTCGGCGACTCGGCCAAGACGACGACCCACACCTACACGGCGCAGGGCGTCTATCGCGCGACGCTCTCGGTCAAAGACTCCGCCGGGAACGTGAGCGCCAACGCCGCCGAGAAGCTCATCACGGTCAACGCGGGCGGGTGTTTGACGAATTGGGCGCTCGCAACCAACGGCGCGTCGGCCTCCGCGTCCTCGACCTACACGAGCCGCAACTACCAGCCGCAGAACGCCATTGACGGCGACAACACGGGCCTCAATTGGGAGCGGGGCGGCGGCTGGAACGACGCGACGCGCGACGTGTGGCCCGACTCGCTACAGGTTGAGTTTGCCGGCGCGAAGCCGATTCACGAAATCCGCGTCTATACCTTGCAGGATTCGTTCACACAGCCGCGCGTGCCCGACGAGAACATGACGGCCAAGCTCTACGGCATACTCGACTTCGACGTTCAGTATTGGGACGGCAACGCTTGGGTCACAGTCCCCGGCGGACACGTCACGGGCAACGACCGAGTGATGCGCGTCTTCTCGTTCAGCGAGGTGACGACGACGATGATTCGCGTCGTGGTTACGAACGCGCGCGAGCACTTCTCGCGCATCGTCGAGGTCGAGGCCATAGGTTGCCCGCCGCAGCCGTAGTGTCGGGCTACTTGGCGGCGGCGTGCTCGCCCCCGGCTGCGCGCGTGCGTGGCCGGGGGTGAAAGAAACGCAGAGGGAAAGGGTGAAAAGGGAAAAGGGGAAAGGGTGAAGTAAAAAATTCTGCCTTCTTCCTTTTCCCCTTTCCCCTTCCGCCTTTGCGTAACGCCCGAAGTCTGCCAAAAAACCCGCCTTCGTCAGTCTCCGTCTCAAGTTTTCCTCAAGAGTCGCCGCGTAATCTGCGCGCAAGCTAAGAACCGGAACTCAAGTTTTTCCCAACCGCACGCGCCTAAAGTGCGCGACGTGTTTGAAGCCTTTCCGGTTTGAGACCGCGCGGCCCGCCGCCGCCGGCAGCATGTGGAAGACGAAGGAGAAAACGATGGCCCCGAAGCAACTCAGAATCGCCCTTTTCAGCCTGCTTACCCTTTCGGCAATCACGCTCGGCATTTTGGCCTCGGCCACGCCCGACTCGCCCGTCGGCGTGAGCGCAGTAGCCGCAGCCGCCGGGCAAGACACCCTGCCGCAGCCAACGACGAACCCGACCGCCGCGCAGACGCTTCAGAAACTGCGCACCGTCGCCGGTCTTCAGTCGAGCACGCAGATGAGCGCAAGCGTGTCGCGGCTGACGGGCGTCTACGACTTCGTGCGGGCCGAAGGCGGCGCGTCGAGCGTTCTCGTCGCCGACAATCCTTCGCCGCTCACCTCGCCCGAAACGCGCGCGCGCAACTTCCTCGGCTCCTACGGCGGACTCGTCGGCATGACCGACGCCGAACGCAACCTCGTCAAGACCTCCGGCGCTTCGACTACGACCGCAATCGCCAGCGCGCTCTCGCTCACCTCCGTCTATACCGACTCGCTCGGCGCGTCGCACGTCAAGTTCGACCAGACCTATCAAGGCTTGAAGGTCTTCGGCGCGCAGGTAGTCGTCCACATGAACGCCTTCGGCATCAAGGGCATCAACGGAAACTTCATCCCCAACGTCAACCTGAGCAAGACGCCGAAGGTGAGCGCGGCACGCGCCGGTCGCATCGCCGTCGCCGCCGCGAGCAAGACGCCGGACGAGGGCGTGAAGGTCTCGAAGACCGAGTTGGCCGTCTATCGAATGGGTCTTTTGGAAGGCTACAAGGGGCGAAACGTCCTCGCCTACGCGGTCGAAGTCGCGGGGCCGAGCGTGCGCGAGCAGGTCTGGGTGAACGCCAACACCGGAAACGTAATCCTACGCGTCCCTCGAACCGAAGGCGTCCTGCACCGCATCGTCTATACGCCGACCTACGACCCCTCTAACCCGAACAGCAACAAGATACGCGAGGAGGGCGACCCGACCATCCTTCCGCCGCCCTCGAACCCGCCCGACAATCTCTACCATTACGCCGGACAAACCTACAACCTTTACAAGTCGGGCTTCGGGCGCGAGTCGTACGACGGCATCGGGCTGGAGCCGCAGCGCACCGTTCTTCTCGTCAACGATAAATGCCCCAACGCCTATTGGGACGGCACGACGACGAACTACTGCCCCGACTTCGACAAAGACGACGTCGTCTCGCACGAATGGACGCACGCCTACACGCAATACACCGATAATCTCATCTACGCATACCAGCCCGGCGCGCTCAACGAATCTTGGTCTGACATCTTCGGCGAGGCCGTTGACCTCAACAACGGCGTTGACGGCGCTGGCGGCAGCAACAACGCGCAACCTACAACCTACACGCTTCAGGGCGGCCAGTACACACCGACGGGCGGCGGCGTCCGCTGGCGCATGGGCGAAGACTTGGCGGGCCTCAGCCAGCCCGCCGCGCTCGGCATACTGCGCGACATGTGGTTCCCGGAAGCCTTCGGCGATCCGGGCAAAGTATCATCGCCCAGTTACTTTTGTGGCACGGGCGATGGTGGCGGTGTGCATACCAACAGCGGCGTTCCCAATCACGCCTTCGCGCTCATGGTTGACGGAACTTCGTCGCTCCCCGACGGAAAATTCAACGGCGTCGCGGTTGACGCAATCGGTTTTACGCGCGCTCTCGCAATCTACTTCCGCGCGATGACCACCTACCAGACCACTTCGACTAACTTCGCGCAACACGCACAGGCGATGCACGCCTCCTGCACCGATCTCATCGGCGCGCCGCTCAATAATTTCTCGACGAGCACCGCGGTCGGCACGCCTTCGACCGAAACGATTACAGCCGCGACCTGTCAGGCGGTTGACAACGCGATGGCCGCCGTAGAGATGAGCGCGCCGCCCAAGCAGTGCGGCTTCCAGAAGCTCCTCGACCCAGACACGCCCGAAGAGTGCACGGGTTCGTCAACCTTCTTCGTCGAAGACTGGGAGACGGGCATGGACGGCTGGACGCTCGGCACGCTCGGCACGGGCGACGCTTGGACTGGCACGAACTGGACTCTGAAATCAGACCTTCCCGCCAACCTCGACGGCTCGCCGCACACGGGCACGGCTGCCTTCGCCGTCAACCCGCCTATAGGTGAACCGGGCGGCGGCACTTGCTCCGCGGGCGGCGACGTGAGCGGACACTTCTGGATTGACAGTCCTGAAATCGTAATCCCCGCGGGCGCGGGCGATCCCAAACTCGCCTTCGAACACTTCGTACAGACCGAAACAGGCTTCGACGGCGGCAACGTCAAGGTCAGCGTCAACGGCGGGCCTTTCACAGTCGTCCCGCAGGATCAGTACGTCTTCAACCGACCGAACTTCACCGGGCCGAGCGGGATGCCGCTCGAAGGCGAGCCGATCTGGAACGGCGCGAACGGCGGCGAAGTCACCGGGTCTTGGGGCACGACCATCGTCAGCCTTGCGAACCTGACAAGCCCCGGCGACCGTATCAAGATTCGTTTCGACTTCGGGCAGGACGGCTGCAACGGAAACCTCGGTTGGTACGTTGACACCATACGCCTCTTCAACTGCCCGCTTCTCGACGCGCCCGTGCTCACGACCGGCAGCGACTACGGCAATCCAGACCGCGACGGTAAGTTTACGCTCAACTGGACGCGCCCCGCCGGAGCGGTCGGCCCAGACCTCCTCCAAGAGTCAACCGCCTGCGGCCCAGTCTTTACAGACGACGCCTCGGAGACGCTCCTCGCGGGCGCAAACTCGAAGTGGACGGGCGCGGCGCAGTGGTCTTCGCAGCCCAACCCTTCGACGACGAGCACGTCTTACTTCATCCCCGACGGCGCGGCGCAAGACGCGTCGCTCGCGATGAAGAACGCGGTAGCGATTCCGGCGAGCGCGTCGTCCGCTCTCACCTTCACCACTCGACAGGGACTCGAAGACGGCTTCGACTTCGGCTACGTCGAGGTGAGCACCGACGGCGGCACGACCTACACGACCATCGCGAGCTACACAGGCCCGGCGGACGCCATCGAGCCGACGACCGTTTTCGAGGGCACGCGCACGGTCAACCTTTCGCAGTTCGCGGGCCAGTCAATCAAGGTTCGCTTCCGCGTCACGAGCGACGCCTTCAACATCGGCCAGCCCGCCGGCTGGTACATTGACGACATCGCCATCACGGCCACGACCTTCCAAAACACTGCGGCCAACATCGCGGGCAACTCTTACACGTTCACGCACAAGGCCGACGGAAACTTCTGCTACCGCGTCCGCACGAAATACCAGTTCGGACAGGAGTTGGCCGACAGTCCGTTTAGCAACCTCACGAACGTCTCTGTGGCGAACATCGTCTGCCTGACGAACGTCGCGGCCTCCGCCAACGGCGCGACCGCCACGGCTTCGTCAACCTATAGCTCGCGCAGCTACCCGGCCTCGTCCGCGATTGACGGCGACCGGAAAGGCGCGAACTGGGAGCAGGGCGGCGGCTGGAACGACGCCACGCGCGACTCCTTCCCCGACTGGCTCGAAGTTGATTTCAGCGGCGCGAAGCGCATCCACCAAATTAATGTCTTCACGTTGCAGGACAGCTTCACAAGCCCGTCAGACCCGACGCCCTTGATGACGTGCGGCCTCTACGGCCTGCTCGACTTCCAAGTGCAATACTGGGACGGCGCGAATTGGGCGACCGTTCCCGGCGGCTCGATAACGAACAACAATCTCGTGATGAACACGATTCTCTTCGAAGACATAACGACCACGAAGATTCGCGTCTTCGTCACGAACGCGCGCGAGCACTTCTCGCGCATCACCGAGGTTGAAGCAATCGGCTGCGACGCGCAGCCCTAAACCGCGAAGCCCGACTCTCCCTCGACGGCGACGGACGACCTCTAAGCGGTCTCGCGTCGCCGCCGGGGGCGACTTACGTAGTCAACCTTAGAGTCAGTTGCGATTGGATGTATGGGAGCAAGGATTAACCACCGCAGGCACAGAGAACACGGAGATTGCACAGAGGGATTCAAACTCTGTGCCGCCTCCGTGTCCTCTGTGCCTGCGGTGGTTAATCCTTCTCGCATCACGCCCAACTGAAATTTGAAGGAGATGATCATGTCACGCAAAGGGTCGCGTAAAAATTCCGCAACGTTCGCCACGCGTCTTGTTTTCATCGCCGTCGTCGTCTTGTGCGCGATGTTTGCGACTACTATTTCACGCCGCGCCGTAAGCCAAGCCGCATCGCCTTCGAGCGGCACGCTCTCGCTCGCAAACCCCGTCGTGACGTACACCTCCGGCCCGTTCGCCGGAGCGAACCCGACCGACCAAGCCACGGGCGTCCCGACCTGCGCCCCGCCCGCGCTCCCCTGCGACGACTTCACACTCACCGTTGACGCTTCGGCTGAGGACGCGTCGAAGTACATCAAAATCCAGACGAGTTGGCCCAATCAGGCGACGCTCGCGCAATACGACATCTTCGTCTATCGTCTCAACGCCGACGACTCGCTCGGCCAGTTGACCGCCGCAAACTTCTTCGCCGTTGACCCCGACGTTGTAACCATCTCCGCAATCGCGGGCAAGTATCTCCTGCGCATCGCGCCGACAATCAATCAAGGCGACACGCTCACGACGAAGATAACGCTCGAACAAAAGGTGGCCGCCGCGCCCACGCCAGCCTCAGGCGTCGCGCCGCGCTTCCAGAGATTCCAAGCGCCGGGCAGCTTGGGCAACAGTTCGGGCGAGCCTTCGCTCGGCGTCGCGCTCCCGACGGCGCAGTCGCCGCAAGGCCGCACGATGTATCAAGCGAACACGACGACACTGCGCGTCGAGTTCAACGACTGCCCATCGCCCGCCGCGACCACTTGGACGAACAAGACCGCGCCCAACACCGCGAACACGACGCTCGACCCCATACTCTTCACAGACCGCTCGACGGGCCGAACCTTCGTCTCCCAACTCGCGGGCGCTTGCAGCCGCTCCGCATACACCGACACCGCAGCGCCCTTCAACGACGGCGACCAGTGGGTGCCGAGTCAGGGCTGCGGCTTCGTCGCCGGCGTTGACCACCAGACCTTCGGCGGCGGCCCGCTCGCCGCGCCCCTGACGCGCGACCCCGCCGGCCTCGTCTATCCGAACGGCGTTTATTACTGCTCGCAGTCGGGCACAAACGAAGCGTCGTGCGCCATCTCGCTCGACGGCGGGTTGACCTTCGGCCCTGCCGTCCCCATCTACACGATTAACTGCTTCGGCATACACGGCCACGTCAAAGTCGCGCCCGACGGCACGGCCTACGTCCCCAACAGCGATTGCTCGACGAGCAGCACCGGCCCCGGCCCTAACGACACGGCGCGGCAGGCGCTCGTCTTCTCCGAAGACAACGGCACCACTTGGTCGCAGCCGCAAGTTATCCCCGACAGCAACCCCGCGCCCGGCATCGTTGACCCCTCAATCGGCATCGGCGCGGCGGGAACGATCTACTACGGCTACGCAAACAGCAACGGCGCGCCGTCGGTCGTCGTCGGCCACAAGGTCAATCACCAAATCGTCTGGGGCGCGAGCAAGGACGTAGGCTCCGCGCTCGGCATACAAAACTCGACCTTCCCCGAAGTCGTCGCGGGCGACGACAACCGCGCCGCCTTCGCCTTCCTCGGCACGACCACCGGCGGCTACTACCAAGACCCCGAAAACTTCGAGGGCGTCTGGCATCTTTACATCGCAACCACTTACGACGGCGGCGCGACTTGGACTACAGTTGACGCGACGCCCAACGACCCCGTCCAGTTAGGCTCAATCTGCAACTCCGGCACGGTCATCTGCGACCGCGCGCCCAACGACCGAAACCTCCTCGACTTCATGGACATCACCGTTGACCGGCAGGGCCGCATAGAGGTCGCCTATCCCGACGGCTGCACGAGCGCCGCCTGCATCGCGGGCACGGACAGAAGCGGCCCCTCGGGCACGCCCGACGGCAAGATCAATCGCTACGACAACGACAACGCGCGCAAGGCGACGATTGCGCGCCAGTCCGGCGGGCGACGTTTGTTCGCGGCCTTCGACCCGGTTCCTTCAACGCCGACCGCCCCGGCTGCGCCCCGCGTGCTCACGGCGACGCGCGACACGGCGGGCGCGCACCTCTCCGTACTTGAACCTGACAACGGCGGCTCGCCCGTCACCGGCTACAAAATCTATCGCGGCACAGTGAGCGGCGGCGAAACCTTGTTGACGACGCTCGGCGCGCCGGGCACTTACGACATCACGCAACTCGACAACAAGGTCACGTTCAACGACGCGAGCGTCCATCCAAACCGCACCTACTTCTATCGCGCCACCGCCTTCAACGCTTTGGGCGAGAGTCTCTTCTGCAACGAGTTTCAGTTGGCGGCGCTCTGCACGAACCTGAACGTCGCGCAGTCAATCAACAACGCGCTCGCCGTTGCGTCTTCAACCTACAGCACGCGCAGCTACCCGCCTTCCTCCGCGAACGACGGCGAGCACAAGGGCACAAACTGGGAGAAAGGCGGCGGCTGGAACGACGCGACGCGCGACGTGTGGCCCGACACGCTCGAAATTGACTACGGCCTGACGCGCACGATTGACGAGATTCGCGTCTATACAGTCCAGAACGACTTCCTCACGCCCGTCGAACCGGACGCCTCGACGCCCGCGAATCTCTACGGCATAGAAGACTTCGACGTGCAATACTTCGACGGCAGCACTTGGGTCACAGTCCCCGGCGGCTCGGTCGTCGGCAACGACAAGGCGATGCGCGTCTTCCTCTTCGACCCCGTGACGACGACGAAGATTCGCGTCGTCGTCAACAAGGGTCGCAACCACTTCTCGCGCATCACCGAGATCGAGTCGTTCGGCTGCTGAACGCAAGACGCCGCACAACGCAGAGACACTAGCCAGACCGTAAGGGAGGGCGTTCCAAGCAGTAGCCCGACCGTCAGGGAGGGCGTCGGGCGGAAGTCAGAAGGCGGAAGGCAGAAGTATGAAGGAGACGCTGTTCGAGCGTTCTCTTCATACTTCCTACTTCTGCCTTCATCCTTTCTGCTCACGCCCTCCCTGACGGTCGGGCTACTGCCTAGCTCTGCACAAAATTTTTCAAGCCCGCGCGCCTGCGTCTTGAAGCGTTGCGCGCGTCGAAATTCGAGTTGTCCGGCGCGCGTTTTCAAAAAAAATTTGAGGGCGCGGGAAGGGAAATAGGGGCATTCGGAAATAGCCGTCGTCTCCGCCCGCCGTAATCTCAAGTCTCCACACGAGAAAGAGTTAACGTCTCTTCGGCGAGGGTCGGGGAGACGCAAACGTGCGTCCGTGCCTATTGAGCTTTTCGTGAGCTTGCGGCCTCAAGTGCGTGCCTCAAGTTTTCCTCAACCGACGGGGAATATTTTCCTGAAATACGGGGCACGGTAGTAGAAATTTGCGGCCTCCAGCCGCGAAAAAAATCGGCGACGCGGCGGGCGCGCCGCCTTAGCAAAAAGTTTTCGGGAGACGGTTTTCAAACCTCAAGGAGTTTCGAAAGATGAACAGCAAGCTTGAAATTAGAAATGACAGCCGCGCGAATTCAAAGAAGTCAGCCGTAACGCGTTGGGTTTTGTTCACGGCGCTGGCGCTGGTCGTCGCGGCCTGTTTGATACCGCTCTCGGGCGCGCGCGGGACACGTGCGGGCGCGTTCGCCGCGCCGACCGCGACCGTCCTGCACATGCACGGCAACCCGACCGACGACACGGGCTGCACCGGCACTGGAAGCGCCGATGTCGCCGCGCCGCTCTGCGGCGGCCCGTCGCTCAAAACCACGGCGACGCTCGGCACGGGGCCTGCGGGCCACTGGGACGTCGCCAGCCCCGGTCAACTCGACGACACGACCGACCGCAACGCGTTCGACCCCAACTGGATTTGGAATCTGTCGGGGCCGACGCGCGTCGGCGGCTACATGCCCATACAGTTCTGGGCCTCTTGCGCCGGATGCAACGACGTGCTTCAGGCCGACTGGTTCATAAGCGTCTGGGCCGACGGCGTGAAGAAGTTTGAGCAGCGCGTGACGCTGCCGCCCTCGACGCCCAACGTCACGCAACTGCTCGGCACGACCCTCTACCTTCACGAGAACATCCCGGCGGAGACCACCAATCCGATAAACGCCAACTCGAAACTCGTCGTCAAAATTCTTCCCGTCTACATAGACATACAGAACAACACGCACATCTATTACGACTCGCAGTCGGCCTGCACCGGAACGACGCCGACGACGACCGCGCCCTGCGACTCTTCAGTGACGATGCCCGTGCTCGCCGCGGGCGACCCGCTCCCGACGCCTACGCCTACGCCGCAGGCGCTTCCGCCCGCAGTTCAAGGCACGCAGCCCGCGCCGCGCTTCCAGAACTTCAACCCGCCGCAGAGTCTCATCGCCGCCGCGAAGGGCACGGACGCGGGCGAGCCTTCCATCGGCGTCAACTGGAAGACGAACAAGGCGATGTTCATCTCCGACCTGACGACTCTGCGCGTCACGTTCGACGACTCTTGCCCGACCTCGCCCGTGGCGACTTGGGAAGACAAGAGCGCGCCCAACAACGCGACGAGTCTCGACCCGATTCTCTTCACAGACCACGGCTACAACCCGCAGACTCCGACCGTCGGTCGCACGTTCGTCTCCGAGTTGACCGGACAAGACAGCCTCTCGGCCTACACCGACGACGACGGGCAGACTTGGACGCCCTCTCAAGGCGGCGGCATCCCTTCGGGCGTTGACCACCAGTCAATCGGCGGCGGCCCGTTCCACACGCCGCTCACGGGCGGAACGCCGCTCTACCCGAACGCTGTCTATTACTGCTCGCAGGACGTCGCCGCGGCCTTCTGCGCCCGCAGCGACGACGGCGGCGTAACGTTCGGCCCCGGCGTCCCGGCCTACAACATCGCGCAGTGCTCGAACATTCACGGCCACATCAAGGTCGCGCCCGACGGCACGGTCTATCTTGCAAACCAATCATGCGGCGGAAACGCCGCGGTCATAGTCTCGGAAGACAACGGCGTAACTTGGAACGTCCGCGCCGTGCCGGGCAGCGGGCCGAGCGACAGCGACCCGACGGTCTCGATTGGACGCGGCGACGAGACGGCGGGTGCCGGGCGCGTCTATCTCGCCTTCGCCAGCAACAACCATCAGGCCGGCGTCGCCGTCTCCGACGACCACGGCCAAACGTGGAAGAACGTCTTCGACGTTGGCGCGCTCGCAGGTCTCCACGGCGTCGCCTTCGCCGAAATGATTGCAGGCGACGACTCGCGCGCAGCCGCCGCATACCTCGGCTCCGCCGGGACTGACAACCCCGACAACCGCGACTTCAACGGCCTCTGGCATCTCTACGTCTTTACCACTTATGACGGCGGCGCGACGTGGGTCGCCTCGGACGCGACGCCGAACGACCCTGTCCAGCGCAACGGCATACACCTCGGCGGCGGCTCGCCCCCGCACCGAAACCTTCTCGACTTCAACGGCATTGACTTAGACCGGCAGGGCCGCATCCTCGTCGGCTACGCCGACGGCTGCACGGGGCCTGCTTGCGTCCAAGCGCCCAACACGGCGACCGGCAACTCCTACTCGGAACTCGCCGGAATCGCGCGACAGACGGGCGGCCTGCGCCTCTTCGCCGGAAGCGATTCGACCGCCGCGACCGCGCCCGGCGCGCCGTCTTTGACCGTGCGGCGCGACGGCGGCATTGCGCACCTCGCTTGGTCTGAGTCGGACGACGGCGGCTCGCCCGTCACCAACTACACGGTGCTTCGCGGCACGACATCAGGCGGCGAAACTCTGCTCGCAAACGCCGGCACTGCTCTCTCTTACGACGACACGACCGCCGTTCCCGGCGTCGTCTATTTCTACAAAGTCACGGCGACGAACGCGGTCGGCACTTCATGCGGCACGAACGAGCAGATGTCGGTCTGGATTGGCGACTCGCAGTGCGCGGGGCTGCGCGAAGTCCAAGACCCGGCTGGCGACCAGACGGGCGGGCCTGTCGCCAACAGCGACTTGGACGTGCGCGAGGTTCGTCTCGCCGACTTCGTTGAAAACGGCACGAACAAACTCGTCTTCAAGTTGAGGGTCACAGACCTCTCGACGCTCCCGCCCAACCGCCAGTGGAGAATCATCTGGAACTATCCCATCAAGCCCAACAACACGACGTCGTTTACGGGCAGCTACTACATCGGCATGAACACGGACGCGAACAGCGCGACCTCGTTCGAGTACGGCACGGTCACAACAATCGAGTCGGTCCCCGCGAACTTGAGCCAGCCGAATAAACTCGGCGCGGCAGACGCGGGCGCGGTCAACCGGCAGACGGGCGTCATAACCATCACGCTCTCCGCAAACAAGGTCGGAAGCCCGCACGCCGGCGACATCATCGGCACGCTCATAGGCCGCACGTTCGCCGGTAACGGCAATCAGACGCTGCGCTCAAACTCCGCGGCAGACACCACGAGCGCCTTCGTGCAGAACCCGTACACGGGCGCGAGCTACATGCTCGTCGAAAACCTCCCGTGCCCGGCCATACTCAACTACGCGCTCTCCGCGCTCGGCTCAATCGCCATTCCTTCTTCGACCTACGACACGCGCAACTACGCCGCGTCGTCCGCGATTGACGGCGAGCACAAGGGCACAAACTGGGAGGCGGGCGGCGGCTGGAACGACGCCACGCGCGACATCTGGCCCGACTCGCTCGAAGTTGACTTCAACGGCGCGAAGACCATCAACGAGATTCGCGTCTACACATTGCAGAACGACTTCAAAACCCCCGTCGAGCCTGACGCCAACACCGACGCCAGTCTCTACGGCATACGCGACTTCGACGTGCAGACCTTCAACCCGGCGGGCCTCATCTGGACGACCGTTCCGGGCGGCCACATCACGGGCAACACGAAGGCCATGCGCGTTATCACCTTCCCCGACATCACGACGACGAAGATTCGCGTTGTCGTCAACATGGGGCGCGAGCACTTCTCGCGCATCGTCGAACTGGAAGCCTTCGGCGCGTCGGGCCAGTTCTAAACGTCGCTCGAAATGGCGCGGCGCGCTTCCCCACGGGGAAGCGCGCCGCGCACAGAAGTTTTCCTAACACGCTCGGAAGTTTCACCAACGCTTTCAATCGCCAAGTCTTCAAGGAGCGCTTGAGATGAAAAGGATAACTGGAGTCGCCGTCGCGGTCGTCGTCGTTCTGTTTCTTCTAGCGAGCAACCTTCCGCGCGGAGCGCGCGCGCAAATCTCCGTCAACACCGCGCCCGCGCCCACTCCGCTCGTAACGACGCCCGTCGCAGCGCCTACGCCTGACTTGGACGAAGAAGAGGACGTTGACAGCGGTCGCTACGGTCGCGGCGGCATGAGCTTCCGTGACTACCTCACGAGGCGCGAGCAGATGATAAACCTCCTGCGCGGCCTCCCCACGGCAGTCCCCGGCAACCCGCGCCTCAAGGCGCTCCAAATCCTCAAGCAGCAAGAGGCGGCTCTGCGCAGCTCAACGACGCAGACCAACACGAGCACTTCAACCACGGGCACGACGACCGGCGGCACGTCGCCCGCCTTGCCTCCCGCCTTGCCTCCCGCCTCGCCCGCTTGGACTCCCATCGGCCCCGCGCCCATCCCCGACGGCCAGACCAATCTGATTGACTCGACGCGCAACCCCGTTTCGGGTCGCGTCCTCGCAATCGCCGTCCACCCTTCGGACGCGAACAAAGTCTATGTCGGCACGGCGCAGGGCGGACTCTACCGCACGCTCGACGGCGGCCAGTCGTGGACGCCTCTGATGGACAACGCCGACACGCTCGCCGTCGGCGCAGTCACGATTGACCCGCTCGACCCGACGACAGTCTTCGTCGGCACGGGCGAAGGAAACTTCTGCGCCGACTGCTTCTTCGGCGTCGGCTTCTACATCATCAAGAACGCCGAGTCGGCCAGCCCTACGCTCCTCGGCCCGTTCAACTCCGCCACCAACACCGCGAACGGCAAGCTCGCCAACAGCCGCTCGATCACGAAGATTTTGGTCAACCCAACGGACGACAACCAGATTTTCGTCGGCACGGGTTCGGGCGTCGGCGGCATCAACGGCGGCGCGGGCACGGGGCCGAGCCTGACGCCGCGCGGCCTTTTCCGCTGCGACAACGTGATGTCGGGCACGCCCTCCTGCACCAAGCTCAACCTCGGCGGCGCAAACGGCGGCCCGAACGCCGCCGTCCGCGACATAGCCTTCGAGCCGGGCAACCCGAACACGCTCCTCGTCGGCGTTGACGACCCCGCGACCGGCGGGATTGACGGCATCTGGCGCTCGACCAATGCGCTCGCCGCCACGCCCTCCGCAATCACTTTCACGCGGACTCTCGTCACCGCCGACTTCACCAACGTCATGCTGGCGATTCACAAGGCCGGAAGCGTCGTGACCGTTTACGCCGCGACCGAAGACGACGCCAACGGCGACACGACGGGCGTCGTCCGCAAATCCACGGACGGCGGCCTCACGTTCCCGACCGTGCTCACTTCCTCGCGCGGCTTCTGCGGCGGGCAATGTTGGTACGATATGCCGATTGCCGTTGACCCGAACGACGTGAACAACGTCTTCATCGGCGGAAGCGGCGACTACGACGGCACGCAGACCGCGTGCAAGGTGACTACAAACGGCTCGACCTTCGTCAAGAAGGCCGCCGGCCTTCACCCAGACGTTCACGCAATCGCCATCGCGCCGTCGAACACGTCCGTCATCTACCACGGCAACGACGGCGGCATCTTCAAGTCAACCAACGACGGCAACAACTGGGTGAGCATCAACACCGCCGGCTTCAACGCCACGCAGTTCGTCAGTCTCGCCCAGCATCCGACCGACCGCAACTTCATGATCGGCGGCACGCAGGATAACGGCACGCCCTACCTTCGCGCCAACGGACAGTGGAAGCTCGGACAGTTTGGCGACGGCGGCTACGCGCTCATTGACCGCAACGCCACCGACACGAACACAACGGTCACGGCCTACCACACCTTCTACAACGCCAAGGCCGCGCAGATAGGCTTCGAGCGCGCCGACGGCGCTTCGCAGATAGACCCTTCGGGCTGGCCCACCTTCTACGGCTGCGGCGTAACCATCTTCCAACCCAACGGCATCTCCTGCTCCGACGACACGCTCTTCTACGCGCCGATGGCCCTCGGCCCCGGCACGCCCAACACAATCTACTTCGGCACGGACAAGCTCTATCGCTCGTCGGATAAAGGCGTGACGATGCCCGCCGTCAGCCAAGTCTTCGAGACAAAGACGCCGCCCGTCGGCACTGTGGCCGCGCCCGTCAACTCGCCTGTCAGCGCCATCGGCATCTCGCCGCAGGACGACAACGTCCGCATCGTCGGCATCACGACGGGCCGCGTCTTTGCGACGACGCAAGGGCTGCCCAACATGACCGAAGTGACGCCGCCCGTCACAACGCGCCGCTTCATCGGTCGCGCCGTCGTTGACCCGAACAACAAGAAGACCGCCTACGTCACGCTCGTCGGCTACGGCGTGCCCGCGGGTGAACACATCTGGAAGACTACGAACCTCGACACCTCGACGGGCGCGCCCGCCGTCGCTTGGACGCCCGCCGGAAACGGCATCCCCGACGTTCCCGTTGACGCCTTCGCCATAGACCCGCAGGACTCCAACATCCTCTACGCCGGGACGGACATCGGCGTCTATACCTCGACCGACGGCGGCGCAAACTGGACGCCCTACGGCACGGGATTGCCGCGCGTCGCCGTCTTCGACATGGGGATTCTCAACTCGCATCGCGTCCTACGCGTCGCAACGCACGGTCGCGGCATCTGGGAGATTCCGATTCCCGGCGCGACCGGTCTTTCCGCGCCGACCTTCCTCGGCCTCAACTCCGTCGAAGACCTTCACGACGGCGCGCGCCTCGCGCTCAGTTGGAATCCGGCGGTTTCACTTAACCCGGCTGCCAACATCGTCTATGACATCTACCGCGTTTCGCACGTCGCGCACGGCGACTCAACTCAAGACCCGACTTTCACGCCCGACGCCTCCAACCTTCTCACAACGGTCGCGGGCACGTCCTACGTTGACACGGGCCTCGACCTCGCGCAGCCCTACTACTACATCGTTCAGGCGCGCGATACCGCCGGAGGCGGACTCGACACGAACGGCGCGGGCAATCGCATCGTGAAGTTCAGCGCGCCGACGATTCCGCAGGTCACGTCCGCGCCGCCCTTCGCGCTCGAAACATTCGAGTCGGCGTCAGCCGACAGTCGTTTCACGCCGCCCTTGAACGAAGCGACGACAAACCCGAATCAGGCGCTCGCGCAAATGCAGCGCATCACGGTCGCAAACCTCGGCACTCCTTCCGTCGGCAAGATGTACGCGCCCGACTTCAGCCCCGGCCACGAGGCCAACGGCTGCGATCCACAGACCGATCCGGCTGGCACGCACTGCGGCGGACAGAGCGACTTCTTCACGCAGATCGGCCCGTTCAACACGAGCGCGTCCAACAGGCTCTCGCCGACCTCTATCCTAGAGTTCGACAACGCGATTAACGCCGAGGGCGGTTTCGACGGCGGCGTGGTTGAGATAAAAGTCGGCGCGCCCTTCACGCAGAACGACGCGACGCCTTTCCCCGACAACACGACTACGTGGGATTTGGGCGACTACCTTATCGAAGGCTACTACAACGGCAAACTCGACGGCGCGCTCCCGGCAGGCGGAGGCTTCGGCTCAAGCTTGCAGGGCCGCCGCGCCTTCACGGGCATCAAGCCCCTGCACCACGTCCGCGCCGCGCTTCGCAACTTCGCGCCCGGCGGTTTGCACAACCCGCAAGGGCTTCCCGTTTACATACGCTTCCGAATGACTTCCGACGTGGCGACCGCCAACGGAGTTGACGCAGGTTGGTTCGTTGACAACCTCGTCATCAACGACCTCGCGTGCCGCGTCAACGTCGCGCTCTCTTCGGCGGGCGCGACCGCAACCGCTTCGTCAACCTACGCGGGTCGCAACTACTCGCCCGTCGGCGCGATTGACGGCGACCGCAAGGGCACGAACTGGGAGCAGGGGGGCGGCTGGAACGACAACACGCGCGACGTTTGGCCCGACGACTGGACGGTCAACTTCGACGGCGCGCAATCAATCAACGAGATTCGCGTCTATACCTTGCAGAACGACTTCACGAACCCGCAAGAGCCTACGCCGCTTACGCCCGCCGACCTGTACGGCATCAAGGACTTCGAGGTGCAGACCTGCAACGGCGGCACTTGCACCACGATTCCCACAATCGGGACCGTGACGGGCAACGACAAGGCCATGCGCATCTTCGTCCTCGCGTCGCCCGTGAACGCGACGGGCGTACGCATCAAGATAAACGACGGGCGCGAACACTTCTCGCGCCTAGTCGAAGTCGAGGTCTTCGGCTGCGCGGCGCAGTAGTCGCCCTCCGGCACAAAGAAAACGAGGCTCGCGGTTCGCACGGACGGACTCGCGGGCCTCTTTTTCATCTTCAAGGCGGGGCGCGGGCGCTCGCCCTAAGTTGCTCTGCGGCAGCGACTTAGGCTGGAACACACGGCCCACTCAAGAATGTCTCAAGAGCGCGCGCCGAAAAAAGCCGGCTCACGAAACGGGCGTTCAAGTTTTTCTCAACCACCCTTGAGTATCTTACGCTGGAAGCTCAGAAGAAGCGACTTTTCGACAGAAACCGGCAACTGGCGGCTCAAGAGATGAGAAGGACGTTGACATCTCCGGTGCTCCGCAAACAAGTTAAACGTTCGCAAAGGCTTATGCCCGAAGTCGAACCCGGCTTCGCCGGCATTTTCGGAGGGATTGAACGATGATTAGTATTGAAAAATCCGGGTGGAAAATCTCAGCCCGGTTCGGCGTCATCGCCGTGGCGTTTGTCGTAATGACATTTCTCGTTCCCGTCAATGTCTTTGGACAACTCAATCTCTGGGACGCGCCGCAAGGGCTGCCTAACATTGACAACCGCGCGGGCAGCGTTGCGCCCACTTCGGAGCAGTTGTCGCTCGTCAACAACTTGGGCGCGAAGGCCGACTGGAATAAGTTTGGCACCGTCCAATCAATGCTGAAGTACGGCGGCTACTTGGCGACGGGGCTGTCGGGCGACCCGGTCGCGGCGGCGCGCGAGTGGATTCGCGCCAACCGCACTCTGTTCCGCCTCTCGGATCAGGGCGTGACCAATCTTGAACTGGTCAACGACGGCGTGATGCCCTACAGCAACGCCCACGCCGTCCTTTTCCGCCAACGCTTCGGCAACCTGCCCGCCACGCAGGATGGCTTAATCAACGTGGCGATTGTTGACGGCAAGGTCTATCACGTCTGGTCGAGTTGCGCGGGCGACCAAGCCGCCCCCGGCCCCGCCACGTTGACGCCGACCGAGGCGTGGATAAAGGCCGCCGCCAGCGTCAATCATATCGTGCCCGCGGGCAACATCCTGAGCGCGGCACTCGACAAGCAGAAGAACTGGACGGTGCTGAAGGTCGTCGGCTTCCCGCAGGATCAACAAGTCCGCCTGACCGCCCTGCCGACGCCCCGAAACGGCGTCCGCCCGGCCTACGAGGCAAACGTGGTTTACGTGCAGGGCCACATCTCCGACGCTTACACGATTTTCGTTGACGCGCAGACGGGCGACATCCTCTACCGCGTCAACCGCGTCAACTGGGCCGCGGCGGTCGCGCCGGAGACGCAAGTTTTTACGGGAACATATCAGGACGCGCCGGCCCCGAAAGTCTGCGGCCCGAGACACCCATTCACCCTCACGTCTAACAAGCTCCGCGTCGCCGTCTTCGCTTCGGCGGCGGTCCCCAGCAACGACATTGTGCTGAATCTGTATGAGGTCGTCGGGGGGGTGGACACCCTGCGCGGGTCGTTCGACACCGGAACAAGCCCGGAGGCCGGCACCTACGAGCCGGGCGGCACGATCCCCGCCGGGACGGTCTTCAAGGTTGAGGTCTGCCCGTTTGGTTCGCCGACGGCACCGCCGGAGCCGCCTTACAACTACGCCGGCACTTTCACGGCTGACGACTCGCCCGTCCCGAACGCGGAGCTTCCTTCGCCCAAGTGGAAATACTTCCTCGCCAACCCGCTGCTCGACTACTCCAGCACCGACGTGCGGAAGATCGGCTGCTGGAGTTTGGACGGCACGCTCGATCCCATGTGCGACCGCGAAGAGAGCAACGTCGCCTCGCGCTTCCCGTGGGACTACGACACAAGGGCCAACAACTTCACCAACACGACGCGCGGCAACAACGCCCAGACCGCAGAGTCGTGGGGCAGCCCGCTGACGCCCTCGACTCCCTATTCGCCGGAACCCTCCTCGCCGCGCCAGTACATCTTCCCGTGGTTCAACGAGTGGAAGACAACCACCGTCAACGGCGGCCCGGCCCTCGGCACGGGCAAGGGGTGCGTCCCCGTATTCGAGCACGGGTCGCACGACGCCGACGTTGACGCGGCCATCACGCATCTGTTCGTCACGCACAACCGGATGCACGACTGGTCATACTTCCTCGGCTTCACCGAGCGAAACTCGAACCTTCAGTTGAACAACTTCGGCAACACGCAGCCGTCGAGGGAGAACGATCCCGAAGTCGGCAACGTGCAGGCCGGCGCGGTTTCGGGCGGCGCGCCCTCGTACCTTGGGCGCGACAACGCCAACCAGATCACTTTGCAGGACGGCACTCCCGGCATCACGAACCAGTACCTCTTCCAGCCCATCGCGGCGGCGCTTTACAGCCCCTGCGTTGACGGCGACATGGACGTCGGCGTCGTCGCACACGAGTACACGCACGCCATCTCGAACCGCATGGTGGCCGGGCCGGACGCCGGCCTTTCAGACGGCTCGATGGGCGAAGGCTGGAGCGACCAAGTCGCGGCTGAATACCTGTGGGAGAACGGGCTTGTTCCGACCGCGGACGAAGACCCGACGGCTGTCGGCATCTACGCCACGCAGAACAAGAAGGTCGCCATCCGTAACTTCTCGCTGGCCGTCAACCCGCTCAATTTCGGCAACGTCGGCTACGACACTGGCGGCCCGGAAGTCCACTCCGACGGCGAAGTCTGGAACGCCGTCAACTGGGAAGTCCGGCAAGCCCTGGTTGATAAGTACAACGCGCAGTATCCCTACACGGACGTGGCGCGGCAGAAGGCTTGCGCCGAGGGCAAGTTCAATCCTGAGAACTGTCCGGGCAACCGTCGTTGGATGCAATTGGTTTTCGATTCTTATTTGCTCCAAGGGACTACGAATATGTTGATCGCTCGTGACGCCATGCTGGCGGCTGACGTGGCGAGGTTCGGCGGAGCTAATCAGGTGGAAATCTGGCGCGCATTCGCCAAACGCGGGTTCGGCGTTGATGCCATTATCACCAGCGGCGATATCGGCGTTCCGAACTTTGATTCGGCTGCCGAGACCAACGAGGCGACCATCACCTTCCAAGCCGTGGCCGTGGACGAGAACAACGCGCCCGTCACGAACGCCAAGATCATCGTCGGGCAGTTCCAGACGCGCTCGCGCCAGATTGCCGACACCGACCCGGCGACCGTAGTTGACAACACCAACGACACGACGCGCAAGCAGACGCTCAACCGCTCGGACACCGCGAAGTTCGTCCCCGGCACCTACGACCTGATCGTTCAGGCTCCGGGCTTCGGCGTCCAGAGGTTCACGCGCACCTTCGTTGCGAACCAGAACTCGACGGTCGTCTTCGAATTGCGGAGCAACTTCGCGTCGCTTTCGAGGGGCGCCACCGTCACCACCAGCGCGGGGACGAACGCCAACAACCTGATTGACGACACCGAAGACACGGGCGCGCAGTTCGGCAGCACGGCCCCGGTCGCCGGCAAGACGATCACGGTTGATCTGGCGGGCAGCGCGCCCGTTCTAGTGACGAGCGTCAACGTCAGCGCGGCAGCCGGCCCGTCTCCGAACAACGGGCGTTTCAACGCGCTCCGCAAGTTCGAGATTCGCACCTGCGTCGCCAGCGGCCTCGTCACCTGCACGCTCGACGCGCAGTTTACGAACGTGGCCTTCACCAGCCCGGACGATGCGTTTCCGGGCGACGTGCCGCGCCCGCTCCAGCCGAACCTGAACATGAGAAGTTTCACGCTCCCGACGCCCACCATGGCGACGCACGTGCAGCTTCGGGCGCTGACGAACCAGTGCTTGGGCCAGTCGAAGTTCTTGGGCGATCAGGACGACGACCCCAGCAACGACTCCGACTGCGCCACTTCGACGAGCGCGCCGCAGGTGCGCGCGGCTGAGTTTGAGGTCTTCGCCTCGTGCAACCGCGTGAACTTGGCCGCGGCCACCGCCGGAGCAACCGCCGTCGCCTCCTCGACCTTCGTGGGCACGCGCACTTACCCGCCCTCGACCGCCATAGACGGCGACCGCACGGGCGTCAACTGGGAGAACGGCGGCGGCTGGAACGACGGCACGCGCGGCATCTTCCCTGATTCGTTGCAGGTCAACTTCAACGGCGCGAAGACCATCAACGAGATTCGCGTCTATACCTTGCAGAACGACTACAAGAGCGGGCAGGAGCCGACGACTTCGACGCTGGCGACCAGCTACGGCATCCTCGACTTTGAAGTGCAGTACTGCACGACGGGCACCTGCACAGTCTCGAACGACACGGGCTGGGCCACCGTGCCCAACGGTCAGGTGACGGGCAACGACAAGGCGCTGCGAGTCTTCACGTTCCCGGATGTCACGACCACGATGATCAGAGTCGTGATTACCAACTCGCGGAGCTTCTACAGCCGCATCGTCGAACTGGAAGCCTTCGGCTGCGCCACGCAGTAAACGCGCAGCCGCACAAACCTCCGCCGCCGCACGCAGTTTAATTAAACTGCGTGCGGCGGCGGAATAGTTTAAGATTACATTTTCAAAACGCCTGTCGTCGAAAAAAAACTTCTCGGAGGAAATTCGTCCAATGTTAACCAATCTCTGCGTCCTGCTGCTCTGCCTCTTTCTCTTAGCCGCCGGTGGATGCGGCTCAAGCGGCCAGCAGCCGGCGCAGACAAATGCGGCGCAGCCGCAGCCTTCGCCGACGGCTGCGAACGTGTGTCCGCTGGTTCAGAATTCCGAAATCGAGGCGATACAGGGCGCGAAAGTTTCGAGCGTGCAGCCGAGCGCGCGCCCCGACCAGAGGTTCAGCGTCTCGCAGTGTTACTACACGGTCATCTCCGCCGACGGCACGAAAAATCTTTCGGTTCACTTGGAAGTGACGCGCGGAAGCGCTCCGGGGTCGCTCAAAGATTTCTGGGAGGAGCGTTTCGGCGGCGAGGAACGCGAAGAGAAGGGCGAACGCGAGAAGGAGCGCGAGCGAGAGAGAGAACGGAAGGGCGAGAAGGAGAAGAAGAAAGTCGAGAAAGGGAAGGAAGCAGAGAAAGGGAAGGAGCGCGAAGAGGAGGAGGAAGAGTCAACGCCGCCGCTCCGCGTCGAAGGCGTGGGCGAGGAGGCGTTCTGGCTCGGCAGCCCGAAGGCGGGCGCGCTCTACGTGCTCAAGGGCGAGAGTATGGTTCGCGTCAGCGTCGGCGGCGGCGACGACATGAACACGAAGATTGAGAAGTCGAAGAAACTCGCCGCCGCAGTCCTCAAGCGTCTTTAATTAACCACAGAGGCACAGAGGACACGGAGGGAGCACAGAGAAGTTAAATTCTCTGTGCAGCCTCTGCGTCCTCTGTGCCTCTGTGGTTATCTTAGTTTCCATACGCGCGACCGAAATTCGTTATAATCCGTCGGCTCTCCAAATGAATCCGACCGTGGAGTCTATGAAAAGAATTCTGCTCTGCCTCGTCGTCGTTCTCGTCGCGCCGCCGCTCGTCTGCCGCGCGCAGGTCGTTCACGTGGGCGTGAAGAAGCGCGCGACGGTGAAGACGAACGACCCGCTCGCGCGTTCGCGTCAACTCGTCGTGGTCACGACCGGCGGTTGGGACGCGCTCGCCGGAACGCTCCGTCGCTACGAACGAAAGGGCGCGAAGTCCGCTTGGCGAAGCGTCGGGGCTGAACTTCCGGTCGTCGTCGGCAGGAACGGACTCGGCTGGGGCGAGGGGCTAAACGACGCACGGGGCGACGGCCCCGTCAAGAAAGAGGGCGACGGGAAAGCTCCGGCGGGAGTCTTCCGGCTGACTTCGGCCTTCGGCTACGCGCCCGCGCGCGATGCGCGTTGGCTGCGCATGCCTTACCTTGCTCTCACGGAAACCATCGAGTGCGTTGACGACGTGAATTCGTCGAACTACAACCTCATACTCGACCGAAACCGCGTCGCGCCGGTTGACTGGAAGAGTTCCGAACAGATGCGCGGGCAGGGAGAGTCGTATCGCTGGGGCGTCGTCGTCGCGCACAACTCAGACCCGCCCGTCGCGGGCCGCGGCTCTTGCATCTTCCTGCACGTCTGGCGCGGGCCTGACAAGGGCACTGCCGGGTGCACGGCGTTGGAGCAGGCGCGGCTCGAAGAGTTGATGCGCTGGCTCGACCCGCAGAAGCGGCCCGCGCTCGTCCAGCTGCCGCGCGCAGAGTACGCTCGACTCGGCGCGCTCTGGCGTCTGCCCGAATTTACGAAGTGAACGCGCGGCCTATAGACTCGGCGCGAGAGGAACGAAAAGCGATGCAAACGCTCGACGAGATGTTGGAGGAGTGCGGGCGACTGCACGGGCACATGTGCGCGGGGCAGTTGCTCGGCGCGCGTATGGCCGCGTTGGGTTGTCGTCTGATTGGAGTCGAAGACCCGCGCGGCGCGGACAGGAAGAGGCTCATCGTATGGGTCGAGATTGACCGCTGCATGACGGACGCCGTGAGCGCCGTGACGGGCGTGCGCTTAGGCAAGCGCAGCCTGAAGTTTCTCGACTACGGCAAAGTGGCGGCGACTTTTCTAAACACGGAGACGGGCGAAGCCGTCCGCGTCGTCGCTCTTGAGGAGTCGCGCGCTTTGGCCGACGCGCGCCACCCGGAAATCGAGAGCAAGAAGGAGCGACAGTTTCGCGCTTACCGAGAGGCGTCGGACGAGGAGTTGTTCAAGGTCGAGCGCGTGCGCGTTGAATATAACGAACTGGACGCGCCCGGTCGCCCGCGCTCGCGCGCGACTTGCGCGCGCTGCGGCGAAGGCATAAACGACGGACGCGAGACACGCAACCGAGAAGGCCACGCGCTCTGCCGACCGTGCGCGTCGGGCGGTTATTACGAGAGGGTTTGATAAATTTTTGCTTGAGCGTAGGGCGAGGAACATTAACCACAGAGACACAGAGAGCACAGAGATTGCACAGAGAATTTCAATTCTCAAAATCTGAAATCCAAATTCTTCTCTGTGCAACCTCCGTGTCCTCTGTGCCTCTGTGGTTAACATCCTCCAATAACGCGCTCCTTGCGTAGAGGGCGGCGGGCGTGAATCTGGTCGAGTACGTCTTTCGTGAAACGCAGCGCGCGGGCCGTTGGTCGCGGCCAGCGGTCGTGTGCGGGGACGACGAACTCACGTACCGTGAACTCTACGCGCGCGTGCGACGGTTCGGCGGCGCGCTCCGCTCGCTCGGCCTCGAAGCGGGCGAGCGCGTCGCAATCGTCGCGGCTGACTGTCCTGAGTTCGTCGTCGCGTTTCTCGGAACGGTTGCCGCCGGCGCGGTCGCAGTGCCGGCGAGCACGTTGATGTCGCCGCAGGAGTTGGAATACGTCCTCGGCCACAGCGGCGCGCGCGCGGCGGTCGTCACCTCCGAACAGTTGGACAAGCTGCGCGGCGTCAAGGACAAACTGCCGCGACTGGAAAGCGTCTTGTGCGTCGAAGGCGAGACTGAAGACGCATTGAGTTTCGACCTAACGGTCGCGCGCGCTGACGAAGCGGAGCTTGAGACTTTAAGTGACGACACGCTCGCCTTCATCCTCTACACTTCGGGGAGCACGGGCCGACCCAAAGGCGTCATGCACACGCACCGAAACCTTCCTTACACGGTCGAAACCTACTGCAAGCACGTTTTGAAAATCACGCACGACGACCGCCTCTTCTCCTCGTCGCGCCTCTTCTTCGCCTACGGACTCGGCAACAGTCTATCGTTCCCGCTCTCTACGTCGGCCACGTCAATCCTCTGCAAAGAGCGACCCGTCCCGCCAGTCGTCAACAAGGTCTTTAGCCAGCAACGTCCGACGGTCTTCTTCGGCGTGCCCGCGGTCTTCCGCGCGCTCATCGAATACGCGACGCAAGGGAACGAGTTGGAGACAGGCTCGATAAGTTTCTGCGTCTCAGCGGGCGAGAAGCTGCCCGAAAGAATCTTGGGCGAGTGGAGAGATTTGACGGGCCTCGAAATTCTCGACGGCATCGGCTCGACCGAGATGCTTCAGATGTTCATCTCGAACCGGCGTGGCGAAGCGCGCGCCGGAAGCAGCGGAAGCGTTGTGCCGGGCTACGAGGCGAGGATAGTTGATGCGGAGGGGCGCGAGGTTGCGGGCGAAGGAGAGGGCGCGCTGTGGATTAAGGGCCGGAGCGCGTGCGCGGGCTACCTCGACGAGCCTGAGAAGACAGCCGCCGCGTTTGACGGCGACTGGGTTCGCACGGGCGACATATACAGGCGCGACCGCGAGGGCTTCTACTTCTTCGAGGGGCGCGGCGACGACATGTTCAAGGTCAAAGGGATGTGGGTCTCGCCCGTCGAAGTGGAAGACGCGCTTCTCACGTGTGCGGAAGTTCTCGAAGCGGCGGTCGTGCCGAAGGCGGACAAAGACGGGATGAACTCCGTTGTCGCCTTCGTCGTGCTCAAGCCGGATGCCGCCGAAGGAATCGAAGAGAAGTTGACGGCGCACGTGCGCACGCTGCTCGCGCCGTTCAAATGCCCTACGGAGTTTCACTTGACGAACGCGCTTCCGCGCACGGCCACGGGTAAGGTTCAGCGTTTCAAGTTGAGAGAAGAGTTGGCTAGACCCGCATGATTATCTGAGCGCCGAATCGCTCGAATCGTCGGGGAAACACTGCGACTGTTCCTTGGAGATGATGAACCGGTGAGTCGTGCTCAGTGTCGCTTGAAGATTCTTCGCAGAAGCCCTGAGATTGCTCTCAGGGCCGTTCTAAAAAAACCGTGACTCGGCGGCGGGTCGCCTTGCTCAACTTGCGCTTCGGCTTCGAGCGCGGTGAAGAACTGCGCGGCCATCAACTTGGCCGCGCCCTGAATCATTCGCTGGCCGACCGAGGCGAGCGTGCCGCCGACCTGAACGTCGCCCGCGTAGCGAACGACGGTCGAGCCTTCGCGTTCTTCCAAGTCGAGTTCTCCCGCGCCCTTCAAGAATCCGGGTTGGCCTCGTCCGTCAACGACGATGCGGTAGTGTGTGGGCGCGCGCATCTCTTCCAACTTCACGTTGCCGTTGAAGACGCCTTTGATAGCGCCGACGCCCGCGCGCATCGTCGCCGCGTAAGCGTTATCGCCCGTCTGCTCAAGCCGCTCGCAGCCCGGAATGCAACGCTGCAAAACCGCTGGGTCAACCAGCGCCTGCCAGACGCGCTCGCGCGGCGCGCGAAGTTCGTGTGTGCCCTCAATCTTCATAAGGAAATGATGAATGATGAATGCGGAATGATGAATGAAGACAAGGACGCTGTTTTCAATTCATCATTCATCACTCATCATTCATCATTTTATTCTCCCTGCCGCTGCGGCGATGGCGCGTCGCGTATAGACCTGTGCCAAGTGTCGCCGGTAGTCGGCGGAGGCGTAGATATCGCCGTTGGCGTCAACGCCGCCGGCTGCGTGCGCGGCTGCGGCGGCTGCGGTCTGTTCGTCGAGCGCGGAGCCGGCGAGCGCGCTTTCAACTTGAGCCGCGCGGTAAGGCTTCGCCGCGACGCCCGTGACGGCAACGCCCGCCGACTGGCACTTGCCGTCGCCGCCGAGCGTCAAGGTGGCGGCGACGCCGACGACCGCGAAGCCCGAAGCGGGGTGCGGAAACTTCTTGTACGACTGCCCCGTCCGACCTTGCGGCGCGTTGATACGGATTTCGCGGAGCACTTCGTCCGGGCGCAGCGCGGTCGTGAGCATCTCGACGAAGAAGTCGTCCGCCGCGATCACGCGCTCGCCCTGACGGCTTACGGCGACGAGTTCTGCGCGCAAGGCGAGTATGGCGGCGGGCCAATCGGCGGCGGGGTCTGCGTGTGCGAGGCTTCCGCCGATTGTGCCGCGATTGCGAACCTGCACGTCGCCGATTGAAGCGGCGCATTCCGAGAGCAGCGGGCACGCGTCGCGCAGACTTGCGCTCGCCTCTATCTCGTGGTGCGTCGTCGTCGCGCCGATGCGAATCGAGCCGCCGTCAACGCGTATGTAGGAGAGGTCTTTTACGCGACCGATGTCAACAAGCAGAGCGGGCTGCGCGAGCCGCAGCTTCATCGCGGGGATGAGGCTGTGTCCGCCCGCGAGAATCTTCGCGTCGTCGGCGTGCTCTGCAAGCAGCGACAGAGCCTCTTCGAGCGTAGAAGGCGCGACGTAATCGAACTGTGCCGGAATCATTTCTCTCTCCTCGTGAATCGTAAAAAGCCGTGAATCGTGAATCGTGAATCGTGAATCGTGAATCGTGAATAGAAGGAACTGTCTTTCTCCATTCACGATTCACGATTCACGATTCACGATTGATTATTCGCCAGACCGCTTCGGGACGGACGGGCATGTCTATGTGGCGCACGCCGAAGGGCGAGAGCGCGTCAACGATTGCGTTGACGATTGCGGGCGTCGCGCCTATCGTGCCCGCCTCGCCGACGCCTTTGACGCCCATCGGGTTCACGTCCGTCGGCGTCTCCGTTCGATCAAGCTCGAACCACGGAAGCATCTGCGCGCGCGGAAGCGCGTAGTCCATGAGCGTGCCCGTGACGAGTTGTCCCTGCTCGTCGTAGACGACCTCTTCGTAGAGCGCTTGGCCGATTGATTGAACTATTCCGCCCTGCACTTGCCCGTCAACGAGCATCGGGTTGATGACGCGCCCGCAGTCGTCAACGGCGACGTAGCGCGTGAACTTCACTTCGCCCGTGTCGCGGTCAATCTCGACGACGGCGATGTGCGTGCCGAAGGGGAAGGTGAAGTTCTTCGGCTCGAAGAAGTATGTGGCGGAGAGGCCCGGCTCGGTGTCGGGCGGAATCTCACGGCCTATGTGCGCGGCGAGCGCGACATCCTGAATCGAGACGCGCGTGCGCCCGGCTTCGGGTTCGGGCAAAGCGCCCGCGGGGTCTTGACCGGCGGGAAGGACTGCTTCGGGAACTTCGCCCGCGTCGCCCGAACCGGCGGAGGAAGCGGCGTCGCCCGCCGCAGCGCCGTCGCCGCCCGCCGTTGCCGCCGAAGCCTTCTTCGCTTCCTTCAAAGTGAAGACGCCTTCAGCAAACTCCACGTTCGACGCGTCCGTGCCGAGCATGTGCGCGGCAATCTTCAGAGCCTTCTCCTTCAAGCGTTCGATGGCGACGAAGACGGCAGTGCCGCCAACGGCGGTCGCGCGGCTTCCGAACGTGCCGATGCCGTATTGAACGATTGAAGTGTCGCCGTGTATGACGGCCACGTCGTTTAAGTCAACGCCGAGTTCGTCGGCGGCCAACTGCGCGAAACTCGTCTCTTGGCCTTGTCCGTGCGGCGACGCGCCCGTGAGCACGGTGACTTTGCCCGTCGGCTCGATGCGAACGGTCGCGCTCTCCCATCCGCCCGCGGGCATCGCCTGCGAAGGGCCGAGCGCGCAAATCTCGACGTAGGTGGAGACGCCGATTCCGACGATGCGACCTTCCTCGCGCGCCGCGCGTTGTTCGGCGCGCAGGCGTTCGTAGCCGGCGTTCGCCAAAGCCTTCGAGAGCGCGGCCTCGTAGTCGCCGCTGTCGTAGAAGAGTCCGGTCGCGGTCGCAAACGGAAACTCTTCGGGGCGCGGGAAGTTTCTGCGGCGGACTTCCACGGGGTCAATGCCCAACTCGTCGGCGACTAAATCGAGCGCGCGTTCGACGACGTAGGTCGCTTCGGGACGACCCGCGCCGCGATATGCGTCGGTCGCCATCTTGTTGGTGAAGACGGCTGTGACGTTTATCTGAATCGCAGGGATTTTGTAGCAGCCTGAAAGCATCAGGCCCGTGAGCGTCGGTATCGCGGGCGTTAGCAGTTGGTGATAAGCGCCGAGGTCTGCCGTGACGTTGTAGCGCAGGCCGGTTATCGTGCCGTCGGTCTTGAATCCGATTTCGATGTCGCCCACTTGGCCGCGACCGTGAATCGTCGCCTGCATGTTCTCGCGTCGCGTCTCAATCCACTTCGCGGGCTTGCCCAACTGCATCGAAATCCAACCGAGCAGAGCCTCTTCCGCATAGACGTTCAGCTTCGAGCCGAAGCCGCCGCCGACTTCGGGCGTGATGACGCGCAAGCGGTTCTCTGGAATGCCTATCATCAACGCGAGTTGCGTTCGCAGAAGGTGCGGAATCTGCGTCGAAGACCAGACGGTTAACTCCTGCTCGCCCGGAAGGTAGCGCGCGAGCACGCCGCGCGGCTCCATCGCCACGGGCGCAAGCCGCTGGTTCGTGACGCGCTGCTTTATAACTTTGTCAGCGCCCGCGAGCGCGGCCTCTATGTCGCCCTCGCCCGCCGTGAGACGATACGCGACGTTGTCGCCGAAACTTTCGTGTATGACAGCGCCGCCCTCAACAGCAGCTTCTTCGGCGTCAACGACGGCGGGCAGTTCCTCGTAGTCAACCATTACGAGTTCCGCCGCGTCGCGCGCCGCGTAAGCGTCCGTTGCGACGACGGCAGCAATCGGGTGTCCGACGAAATAGACCTTGCCGGTTGCGAGAACCTTGTGCTCCGGCACTTTCAAGCCCGGAAGATTCCCCGCGCAAGGCACAGGCCCAATCCCGGCAGTCTCCTTGCCCGTGAAGACCGCGACGACGCCCGACGCCTTCAAAGCCTCACTCGCGTCAACGCCCCGCACGCGCGCGTGCGCGTAGATCGAGCGGACGAACGCAACATGCAGCGTGTCGGGCAGCCTGATGTCGTCAACGTAATGCGCCAGCCCACGAATCAGACGCGGGTCTTCCGTGCGCTTCACTCTCTGTCCGACGTACTTGGTAGCCATCTTGATTCTCCAAAACGTTGTCGCGCGCCCTCGCCGCGCGGTGCTACTATTCTAGCGACGTTAAGCCGTCCCGCCTTCAGGCGTGCGGGCGGCGTGAGTTGAAACGATCTCTAAATTTCCGAGGGCCGAGATGGTTCGCATCCCAGTTGACCGTAAAAAGATTGCGGAGTTCTGCCGGAAGCATCACATCCGAAGGCTCGCCTTCTTCGGCTCGGTGCTCCGCGAAGACTTTCGCCCCGACAGCGACGTTGACGTGCTCGTCGAGTTCGAGCCGGGGCGCGCGCCGGGGCTTGCGTTCTTTTCGATGGAGGAGGAGCTATCGGGCATACTCGGACGACGTGTTGACCTGAACACGCCGCAATTCGTGAGTCCGCACTTCCGCGAGCGCGTGCTGGCTGAAGCGGAGGCACAATATGAACAAGTCTGAGCGCGACACCGCGGCATTGCGCCACATGCTCGAACACGCGCGCGAAGCTGTCTTCTTCGCACGCGGTAAGACGCGCGCAGACCTCGACGCCGACCGCATCTTGAATCTCGCGTTGACGCGACTGTTGGAAGTAACGGGCGAGGCCGCGGGGAGGATTTCCGAAGACACGCGCACACGCCATCCCGAAATCCCTTGGCCGCAGATTGTCAGCCTGCGAAACCGACTCATACATGGCTACGACTCCGTTGACCTCGACATCCTCTGGCAGATCGTCGCAAACGACTTGCCGCCCCTGATAGTCGCCCTCGAATCAATCACTAACGAAAAGCCGTGAATCGTGAATCGTAAATCGTGAATAGATAAAAACTGTCTTTCACGATTCACGATTTACGATTCACGATTCACGATTTCTTCGCTGCGTATTCCACCGCTTCGACGATGTGCTGGTAGCCGGTGCAGCGGCAAAGGTTTCCTTCGAGGCCGTGGCGTATCTCTTCGCGCGTTGGCGAGGGATTTCGTTCGAGGAGTTGCGCGGCGGCCATAATCATGCCGGGCGTGCAGTAGCCGCACTGTAGGCCGTGGCGCTCCCAGAAGCCTTGTTGCACTGGATGGAGCGTGCCGTTTGCGGCGAGTCCTTCAATCGTCGTCACCTCCGCGCCCTCGACTTGGACGGCCAGAAGCGTACAAGACTTCACGGCTTGCCCGTCAACCATGACGGTGCACGCGCCGCAAAGCGAAGTCTCGCAGCCGACGTGCGTGCCCGTCAGACCGAGCACGTCGCGCAGGTAGTGTACGAGCAGCATCCGCGGCTCGACCTCAGACAAACGCGCCGTGCCGTTGACGTTGATTAGGACGGACTTCTTCATAATGCCCCTCACACTGACTTGAAATTCGGCGGGCTTTCCGCGCGCGGCTCGCGGCCATGCGAAAAGCGAACTGCGCGGCGTTCCATTCGGTAGTTGCCTTCTAAGCGAATTCGGGCGGAAAGTCAATTCTTTTCATCGCGTGCAGGGTCAGTTCATTCTTAAGTGTAAAGAAGGAGACATTCACCGCAGAGGCGCAGTGGGCGCAGAGGAAGCGCAGAGAAGTTGATATTCTCTGCGTCAACTCTGCGAACTCTGCGCCTCTGCGGTGAGTATTTTTGCTTAAGCTGAAGTATGAATGGACTCTGTAACACGAAGGGCAAGGCTGGCAGCGCGCCGCGTCAACTGTTATCCTCAACGCGCCGAGATGAAAACCGCCCAACGCCGCGCTTCAAGCGAACAACAGACAGACAAAGCCTATCTCTTCATGCTCGCAAGCGCGCTCGCCTTCGCCGCGATGGGCGCGTTCAGCCATCTCGCGGGCGAGCGTTGCGACTGGCAACTCGTCGCGCTCGCGCGCACAACGCTCGCCTTCGTCTTCTCGCTCGCGCTTTCGCTCTCGACCGGCGTGCGGCTCGTCGTCTTCCGCCCGCGAATCCTTTGGATGCGAAGCCTCGCCGGAAGCATCGGCATACTCTTCGCCTTCTACGCGCTCACGCACCTTCCAGTCTCGACCGCGCTCACGCTCTCGAACACCGTTCCCGTCTGGGTGACGCTGCTCGCGTGGCCCGTCCTCGGCCAGCGACCGGGCGCGCACGTCTGGACGGCGATTGCCGTCGGGCTGGTCGGCATCGTTCTCATACAGAGGCCGCAAGCCGCGGGCGACCGGCTCGCGGGCGCGCTCGCGCTCGGCAACGCTCTGTCAACCGCGGTCTCGATGATCGGACTCAATCGTCTGAGCGGAGTGGACGCGCGCGCCGTCGTCACACACTTCTCCGGCGTCGCAACCCTCTTCACGCTCGCCTTCATCTTCCTCACGCGCGGCGACGTTCACCTCACGACGCTGCGCGACACGACGACGCTCGTCTTCCTCACCGGCGTCGGACTCTGCGGCACGCTCGGACAACTCTCGATGACGAAGGCGTTCGCGTTGGGGAGTCCATCGCGCGTCTCCGTCGTCGGGCTGATGCAGATAGTCTTCGCGCTCCTCTTCGACCTGCTGCTCTGGCATCGCGCCTTCGACACGCTCGTCATAACGGGAATCGCACTCGTCGTCGCGCCCTCGGCGTGGCTCATGCTCCGCAGCCCCTTGAAGAAGCAGACGCCGATTCACACGACGAGCTAAGGAGGGGAAAGGGTAAGGGGGAAAGGGTAAAGGAAGATGCACATCTCCTTTACCCCTTACCCCTTACCCTTACCCCTGTCGCTTCGTTATCGAACTACTACATTAACCAACCTGCCGGAGACGACCACGGTCTTCACTATCTGCTTGCCTTCAGTCCACGCGCGCACGCGTTCGTCTGCGAGCGCCGCCGCGCGCGTCTCGTCTTCGGTCGCGTCCGCGCTCAACATCACGCGCCCGCGGAGTTTGCCGTTGACTTGGACGGCAATCTCCAACTCATCCCTGCGCGCCAGAGCCTCGTCCGACGCGGGCCAGCGCGCGTCGCTTCCGAGTATGCCGCCCGCGTGGCCCAAGCCCTCCCACATCTCTTCGGCGACGTGCGGCGCAAACGGCGCGAGCATCAACACCAACGCCTCCAAAGCCTCGCGCACGGCGAACAACTCCGCGGGGCTTGACGCGCCGGGCGCGGCCTTGATGTCGCCGAGGACGTTCGACAGCTCCATCATGGCGGCGACAGCCGTGTTGTAGCGCAAGCCCTCGAAGTCGGCGGTGACGCGCGCAATCGTCCTGTGCGTCTCTTGCCGCAGGCTTCGAGCTTCGGTCGAAAACTCGCCCGCGCTCGCTTCCTCCTTCGGAGCGTTGGCTAACGCGCTGCGCCAGCGATAGACGAACGAATAGACGCGGCGCAGGAAACGCAGCGCGCCGTCAATCCCGGCCTCCTGCCAGCGCAGGTCGTTCTCTACGGGCGCGGCGAACAGAACGAACATTCGCGTCGCGTCCGCGCCGTAGGCCGCGATCATCTCGTTCGGGTCAACGCCGTTGTTGGCCGACTTCGACATCTTCTCGAACGGCCCGACCGAAACGCTCTGCCCGTCGCTCCGCAGAGTTGCGCGCGCCACACGCCCCTTTTCGTCGCGCACAACGTCAACCTCCGCGGGGTTGAAGTAAATCTTCTGCCCCGCCTCCTCGCCTTCGCGGTAGAAGGTCTCGGCGACGACCATGCCTTGCGTCATCAAACGCTTAACGGGTTCGTTGAAACTTACGAGACCGATGTCGCGCATGAACTTCGTCCAGAAACGCGTGTAGAGCAGGTGCATGACGGCGTGTTCGACGCCGCCGATATACTGGTCAACGGGCGTCCAATAGGCGACCACGTCGCGGTCGAACGGCGCGTCCGCATTGCGCGGGTCGCAGTAGCGGAAGAAGTACCAAGACGAATCAATGAACGTGTCCATCGTGTCGGTCTCACGCCGCGCCGCGCCCGCGCACTTCGGGCAGACGGTGTTTACGAACTCCTCCACGCCCGCCAGAGGCGAGCGGCCCGCGCCCGTGAACTCCGCGCGTTCGGGCAGCACGACCGGCAAATCTTTTTCGGGCACCGGAACAACGCCGCACTCGTCGCAGTAGATTACGGGAATCGGCGCGCCCCAGAAGCGTTGGCGCGAGACGCCCCAATCGCGCAGGCGATACGTCACCGCCGCTTCGCCGAAGCCGCGCCCGTTGGCAAATTCCGACATCTCGCGTATCGCTTCGCTTGAGAGCTTGCCGCTCCAGTCGCCGCTGTTGACGAGTATGCCGTATTCGGTGAACGGCTCTTTCATCGCGACCGACTGGTCAACGTTCTCCGTGTCGCGGTCTGCGCTCGGCTGCTCGTGCGAGATGCGCTCGATGACGCGTCGAATCGGCAAGCTGTACTTCTGCGCGAACTCGAAGTCGCGTTCGTCGTGCGCGGGAACGCTCATGACAGCGCCCGTGCCATACTCCATCAAGACGTAGTTGGCGGCCCACACGGGAATCTGCTCGCCGCTGAAAGGGTTGACGGCGAACAGCCCCGTGTTCAAGCCTTCCTTCTCCTCTTCTTCACCCGGCGCGCGACCAGCGCGAGAGGCGCGCACGCGCTCCGCGAATCGTCGCACGTCGTCTCTCATCGGCGACTTCTCGACCAGAGGATGATCCGCGGCGACGACTACTGCGTTCGCGCCGTAGATAGTGTCAATGCGCGTCGTGAAGACACGAACGCGCTCGTCCGTGTCTTTAATCTGAAAGTCAATCAACGCGCCTTCGCTTCGTCCGATCCAGTTGCGCTGCATCGTCAGGACGCGTTCGGGCCAGCCTTGTTCAATCTCGCGCATGTCGTCGAGCAGTTGTTCGGCGTAGGCAGTGATTCGGAAGAACCACTGCTCTATGTCGCGCTTCTCGACGAACGCGCCGCAACGCCAGCAGACGCCCCCCGACGATTGCTCGTTCGACAGAACCGTCTCTTCTTTCGGACACCAATTGACCGCCGAGACCTTCTTGTAGGCCAAGCCGCGCTCCAGCATCTTCAAGAAGAACCACTGATCCCACTTGTAGTAATCTGGACGGTGCGCGAATATCTCGCGCCGCCAGTCGAAGCTCAAACCCAGACGCTTGAACTGGCCGCGCATGTGTTCGATGTTCTGCTCAGTCCAATCGCGCGGCATCACGCCGCGACGGATTGCGGCCTGCTCGGCGGGCTGACCGAAGCTGTCCCAACCAATCGGGTGCAGCACGTTGAAGCCTTGCAGCCGCTTGAACCAAGCGAGCGCGTCGCCGATTGAGTAGTTGCGAACGTGGCCCATGTGCAGGAAGCCCGAAGGGTAGGGGAGCATCTCCAGACAGTAGAAATGCTTCTCGCGCGCCGGGTCTCTTTCGGCCTCGAACGCGCCCGACTCCGCCCAACGCTTCTGCCACTTCTCCTCGATCATCTCCGAGAAATACTTTTCGTCCATACCGAAACTCTCGCCTTTCTTTACCCTAACGGTAAACGACAGCCCCGCGCACACTCAAGCGCGCCGGAGGCTTTAACGGATTCACTTATCGGTTTATTCGACTAGGAGCGGAAGCCGCACCGCGAGTCAGCGCGCACACGTCGCGCCGACGCCCGCCGTGCGGCTACATAAGGAGGAGCTTGACTGGATGGCCGAATCGCTTCATGTCTGTCTCAAACGCTCTCCATCTCTGGAAGATGGCAGTATGTTAGCCTAGACGAGAGGGGATTGTCTAATCCGACTTACTATTTTGTCGGGGGCGTGGTTGGGGCGGACAGTTTTTCGCTGTACATGATCGCGAGAATCAGGATGAGATTTACAAAAATTAGAACGAATTGACACAGCCTGCTGTGCGTTATATGCCAACGCCTGAATATGGTTGATACCAACTCGTCCACGTCATGCCCAAGAATCCACCACATCATTGGAACGAAAATCGCGAGCAGCAGAACGATGGTGAGACTAGTGAATAGTTGGTTGCCGGTTTTAGACCAGATTGAGAGGGCTGAAATCATGGCTGCGAACATCGAGTTGAAGAAGCCCAACTTAGCCGCCCAGTCGAGCGTGATGTTCTCAATGAGCAGCGCGTGATATTTCAGTTCCTTGTGAGATTCGATTGACTGCTTTTCTTCTGGAAGCGGGGGCGTCATGTCTCCCGTGAGTTCTTTCGGCTTGTCATTCGGGGCTTCCGAAAGTTCTTTTGGCCTGTCATAACTATCTATGAACTGTCGTAGCCTGCTCTTGATGTAACCGCTCGACACTCCTGAGATGAGTAGCAAGTAGATCGAGAAGACCGGCGGAAGATACAGGAGCAAGTTCATATTCTTTCAGCCTCTCAGGTTGTGACCGTGATGCTTAACGACACCGTCCTGCTCACCCCCCGCTGACGCCAGTTGATAGTCACTTCCGTATCAATGATGTCATCATCATCATTACCCGGCGAGACGGCCCGAATAGCGCGGTGGAAAGTGTAAAACATTTTTCCGGAGAGATTGGGCAAGGATTCATGCCAGCTATGCGGTGTGTCTCCGTGGAGTGAAGGTATAAATTCCACGCGGCCCCCGGCGATGCTGCCCCGGCAGTCAATCACGGCTGGGTAGAGCATTAAATTCTCGACCCGCACAAAGTGCCGGATGTTACCATCCGAGGGCAACTGGCAGATCGGCCTGTTGTTGTCGCCGCTCCAAGTTTTGACATGGATACCCCTTTGAGAGCCTTCTTTCTCGCACGGTAGTAACATTAATCAAACCTCCTCGACTGCTCGAAGAGACTCCTCGCGGTAAGTGTAGTTAGGTAGAGCTAGATTGTGAGTTAGCCGACGACAAACTGGTTGGCCGAGTTGTAATAAAGCCCCACCAGCTTGGAAAGCTCAGCGCCGGAAGACTTCAGATCAATCTCATGCTTCCTGAGTTCTTCGGATGAAGCATGACGTTTTATAACCCATCTAAGAAAGCTCCTCGTTATGGCCTGAGACCTTGGAAGCATTACCGCCAGCTCACAGTCTCTATAGCGAGTGCTGTGAGGATTCTCGGCGGTGAAGGAGCACTTGAACTGTGGATTCCTTAAAAGAAAGTCGAACCGGATGAAAGATATCTCGTTAGCCTGTCTGAGGAGGTTCTTGAATTTGTCGATCTGATCTTGGTCTTTTTCTCTAAGGGTATATTTTACTAATTTGTCCGAAATGATTAGGGAGATAAGGGTCGTGAATTTCTTGACGGGGAGGCCGAGGAAAGACCTCTGCGGATCAGAGTGCTTCAGTTGGTCAAGCTGCGTGTAAAAAAAACTCTGCGCCTCGTCGTCCACCCTTTTGAAATCAAGCAGGCCATCCCAAGCGAGCGTGTACGACTCATCTGTCAGGTAGAGAAATCCGAAAGGTATATCATCAACCTCAAGCTTGAAGACCTTAATCCCTTGCTCATTGCTCTCCTCGGAAGATTCTGTGAGGTCTTGATAGCTTACGACTTCCAACATAAGAATCTCTTCTCCTTAGGAGAATGACTCGTGCCGACCTTAAGGTTAGTTACTGTAGAGGCATCCGGCTCCGCGAGGGGAACGGGGCTAATTTGCGCAGTTTCTTCCGCACAGGCTGACGAAAGTTCCAGCGCAGACTACCCTACTTCAAATCCGCTGTCAATAACTTACCCTTGCTTCCGGCTGCTTCCAATCAGGCGACGCGACGCCGCTCGCGGCGACTCGCCGCGCCTAGTTTTACCGCTCTTTTGCCACGTTCATGTGGGTTAACTCACGGGGAGGTTGACGAGTTTGACGCGCGCGCGCCCCGTGTCGTTGCCAAAACAGTGTGGCTGTAAACTACCCTAAATGTTTGTAATAAACGGCCATTCAGGGCATTTTTCCACAATAAACCGGCCTAGTTTGACCTGATAAACGTTCTCAGAGAATAACTTGTTCCTCGAGGGGGCTGCAACCGCACGGGCCACCCCAAATGCCCTAGGTTATAAGCGGGACGAGGCGTACTGTTATCTGAAAATGTCCGAAAATCGGGACTTCCGTACTGCGTTTACTAATACGGTCGAGGCGCCGCGAGCGGGTTACCTGACCGTGTAAGTCACCTTCTCTTTGCCGAGGAAATCACGCCCGACGGTCTTCGTGACGAGGCCCGCGTGCTCAAGCTCGAAGTAGGCGCGCTGGACTTCGCCGCGGTCAATGGAGAGCCGGGAGGCGAGCGATGCGGGCGAGGGAAGCGTGTCGCCCGAGTTGAGTTGATGTTCGCGTATGCGCTGCTCAATCTGTTGGCGGATTTGCAGGTAGTGTGGGCCTTCGGCGCGGTCTTTGAGATGAATGTCCAACGATTAAGTCTCCTCCGTTCGGTGCGTGTCTGAGAGGAAAGAGCGTAGCACAGAGAGGTTGCGCACGTCGTCTCCGAGTTCGTCCTGCGGCGTTTCGAGTATGAACGCGGCTTGCGCGAGCCGCGGATGCGAAGCGACGCGTTGCAAAGCTTCCGCGCCGATGTGTCCGAGGCCGATGTGCCAGTGGCGGTCAACGCGTGAGTTGTACGGGGCGCGTGAGTCGTTGAAATGTACGGCGCGCACGTTCTCCAGACCGACGTTTCTTTCGAGCGACTCAAGCGCGGCGCCGAGTCCGTCCTCGTCCCTTATGTCGTAGCCCGCGGTGAAGGCGTGCGCGGTGTCGAGGCAGACGCCGAGGTTCAACTCCGCGCAGCGCTCCTTTATCTCGCGCAGGTGCTCGAAGCGGTGGCCGATGCACTCGCCCTGCCCCGCCGTGTTTTCAATCAGCACGCGAAAATCCCCAAGCTCAAGACCCTCGCACGCGCGCTTCAAACTCGCGGCGCAAGTCCTCACGCCGTCGGCCTCGCACGCGCCGCGCGCGCTGCCCGGATGGACGACCAAGTAGTCAGCGCCGAGCATCAGCCCTCGCTCTACTTCCTCGCGGAAAGAGGCGACCGACTTCTCGCGTATCGTCTCATCCGACGAGGCGAGGTTGATGAGATAGTTTGCGTGTATGACGACGGGCGTGATTTCGGTCTCGCGGCGGACGCGCTTGAAGCGTTCGACTTCCTCGACGTCTAACGCTCGCGCCTGCCACCCGCGCGGGTTGCGCGAGAAGAGTTGAACGGTGTCAGCGCCGAGCGAGCGCGCTTTCAGCAGAGCCTTCTGCAAGCCGCCCGCAATCGGCGCGTGAAAGCCGGCGCGCGGACGCGTTGAAGATATTTGAGAGGACTGCGACGAAGTTTGAGGAGACTGCGACATCGTTTGATTGGACAGCGACGCCATTTGTGAATGATGCGACGTTGACTTGCGTTCGCGCTTTGCCTGACTCGTCATCGCGCCGCGCTCCGCTCGACTTGTTCCAACACGCGCAGCACGTTGCCGCCGAGAATCTTCGCCACGTCCTCTTCGGTGTAGCCGCGTCGAATCAACTCTGCGGTCAGCTTCGGGAGGTCTGCGACCGACGTGAGGTCGCTCGGAGTGGCCTGTATGCCGTCGAAGTCAGACCCGATGCCGACGTGTTCGACGCCGACGAGATGGACGATGTGGTCTATGTGGTCAACTAGGCGCGCCACAGTCGGCATCGAAAGCCGGCGCGCATACTCGCGCTCGCGCACGCGGTCGCGCGCGATGCGTTTGACCGAACCGCTCCCCTCGGCCTCGCGCCCGGCCTCTTCGACGAGCGTCGCTATCTCAACGTCGAGCGCGTCCTTTCGCTCCTTCCAGCCCGGCTCTAGGAAGCCCGGATAGAAGACTACGCAGACCACTCCGCCCGTCTTCGCAATCGCCTGAATCTGCTCGTCGGTGAGATTGCGAGCGACGTTCGCAATCGCGCGGCAGTTCGAGTGTGAGGCGATGACGGGCGCGTTCGAGGTCTCGACGATGTCCCAGAAGGTCTTGTCGGAGACGTGCGACACGTCAACCATTATTCCGAGGCGGTTCATCTCGCGTATGACCTTGCGACCGAAGTCGTTGAGGCCGCGCGTCTCGCCCGCGGTGTCGCCCGAAGAGCCTGCCCAACTCAGACTCGAAGTCCAAGTGGGCGAGATGTAGCGGACGCCCACTTTGTAATAACGTTCAATTGATTCGAGTTTTTCGTCGAGCGCGTAGCCGCCTTCGAGTCCGATGAGCGCGGCGAGTTTACCTTCGGCGGCTGCGCGTCGTATGCCGGCGGCTGAGACGGCGAGCGTCCAAGTTTCGGGATGGTTTTCGGCGAGCGCGCGGACGGCGGCAATCTGCTCGCCTGCGCGCGCGACGGCGCGTTCGCCCTTGAGTCCGTAGAGCGGCGGTTCGACCCAGATGGAGAAGAACTGCGCGTCGAGTCCACCCTCGCGCATGCGCGGCGCGTCGAGGTGCGTCGTGGCCACGCGCCCGTTTATGTCCGCGCCTTCGTCAACGATGAACTGCACGGTGTCGGCGTGCATGTCAATGGCGACGGCGCGACGATGGACTGACGCGGGGTCGTCGCCGCCTCGCGCGCTTTCGCCGGCGACGACGGGCGCGGCTGTTTCAACGGTCGCGCTAGGCGCATCGTTCGACGCGCGCGGGGCGTTCGTTTCGTTTGCGTTGGAGTTGCTTTCGGACATTTGGCAGCCGTTGAGCGAAAGTGCGAGCAGGAGCGCGCACGCGGGCGCGCGTGCGGCGCGGCGCAGGTCGGCTCGACCGTTCATAAAAAAATTGAGGGGCGTTTTGTCTGGAGCGCGCCCCGAAAACCTTCAAAGTCCTTTGAATTGATGGTACGTGCGCGGGGTGCTGGACGCAAGCGCGAGCGCTCGGCGGTGGTGTCCTAATATGCTTAAACCTCTGTGCCGCCTCTGTGCTCTCTGTGCCTGCGGTGGTTAGTTTTTACCACCGCAGGCACAGAGGACACTGAGATTGCACAGAGAAGATTTGATATTAGGACACCACTCACTCGGCGGCGGGCGAATTTCGAGCGTGGCTGGCGGTCGTCCTTGCCAACCGAGTTGGGTTTAAGGTATCGTGTTTTCCTGTAAATTTCGTTGAAGAAAATCAATTTGCGAATCGAAATCTTAGACCGAATTTTGATTCTCCGCCTCGCCGCCGCCGACCCGTCGAAACCCCTGCTGAAGTTGTCGAGTCGCAGTGCGCGCGCACGGTTGAAGGAGTAGTGAAGAGATGTTTAATGACGACGTGAGGAAAAGAGACGTGAAGACGCCGACCATCGTTCAAGAGGTCTGGCACGACGGCGAGTTCATCAAGTGGAACGACGCGCGCGTGCACGTGATGTCGCACGTCCTTCACTACGGTTCGAGCATCTTCGAGGGAATACGCTGCTACAAGACGCGGCGCGGCCCGGCCATCTTCCGCCTGCGCGAACACATGCAGCGCTTCCTCAACTCGGCGAAGATTTATCGGATGGAGCACCCGTGGTCGCTCGAAGAACTGTGCGACGCCTCCGTGCAACTCGTCGCGCGCGGCGGGCTGCAACAGTGCTACGTGCGGCCCATTATGTTCAGAAGTTTGGACGAGGAGCGTCCGGCCTTCGGCGTCAATCCTTTCCCGAATCCGATGGCGTGCTACATAGGCGCGTGGGACTGGGGCAAATACTTGGGCGACGAGGCCATCGAGCAGGGCGTTGACGTTTGCGTGTCGTCTTGGAATCGCCTGACGCCGAACTCGATGCCCGCGATGGCGAAGGCGGGCGCAAACTACATGAACTCGCAACTCATCAAGATGGAGGCCATCACGAACGGCTACGCCGAAGGCATCGCTTTGGACGACCGCGGCTACGTCTCGGAAGGCTCAGGCGAAAACATCTTCCTCGTCCACGACGGCAAGGTCGTAACACCGCCGCTCGCAAGTTCAATCCTTCCGGGCATCACGCGCGACAGCGTGATTGAGATTTGCCGCGCGCTCGAAATCCCTCTGGTCGAGTCGGGGATTCAACGCGCGGCTCTTTACGTCGCCGACGAACTGTTCTTCTCAGGCACGGCTGCCGAGATAACGCCGATACGTTCGGTTGACAGAATCACGGTCGGCGCAGGGAGTCGCGGCCCCGTCACCGAGCGCATTCAGAAAGCCTTCTTCGAGATAACTTCGGGCGAGCGCGAAGCGCCCGGCGAATGGCTCACCTTCGTCGGCGAATACAAACCCGCCGCCGAGAACAACGGACACAATCGCGCTCAGGGCGGCGGCGCGCGCAAGGCCGCGTCGCACGCCCCGACGAGCGACTCGCGCGACGCCGTACATGTGACGTTGACGGAGTAGGCAACGGACGCGCTTCGGCGTGAGTCTTCGCCGTAGCGACGAAACGGGCGCTAGGAAAGGGAGAGACTGCTTTAAGACAGTCTCTCCCTTTCTTTTCTAGTGCGGCGGTCTCTTCCTCTTCCGGCGTCGGGCGCGACGTGTCGGGCCAGTGCGGGCGGGCCGCTGCCGTTAGCGCCGTTAGTGCCGTTGCCGTTTTGGTCGCTGCTCGGCTCTGATGCTTCGCCGAACGGGAAGTAGAGACTCTTGTCGCGCGCGGCGATGAACGCGGCCTCGCTGAGGAGGGGGGCTTCGTCGGGCTTGCGTCCGTTGCGGCGTACAGCCGTCTCCTGCTGGCGGAACATCTCGCCCATGAAGCAGCGCAAGTTCTCCTTCGCGGCCTTCACATGCGAGGAGAAGTCGTCCATCGCGCGCAGCTTCGACGCTCCGTTGTGCACGTACTCTTCGAGGTAGTAGCGACACGGGGGCGTCATCTTGGGGAAGCTGCTCCTCTTCAACTCCTCTTCAACGATCTTCCAGAGTTCCTTGTGAACGGTCGAGTCGAACTCCTTCGGCCTGAACTTCTCGTAGGTCTCGTTGAAGACGTCTCTAATCTTCTTAGCGTCGAACGGGACAATCGCGCGCGCCACCTCGTCGCCATCGGGCCTCAACTCCTTGAGCGCATCAACGCGACCGAAGGCGGCGTTGGCGCAGAGCATTCCGAAGCGCCGGTAGCTCTCAAACTGCGACTCGTCGAACCACTGATCCGCCGTCCCCTGCTGCGGGAAGCTTGAGTTTTCGATGCCGTACTGACGCACGTCAGCCGTCTCGTCGGAGTTTGTGAGCGCGGGCTTAATGAGGATTATCTTGCCCGTGCGTTTCTCGCGCGTGTTGTAGTCCGTCTCCTCCCAGCCCAGACGGCGCAGGTGGTCGCTACGATAGACGATTTCGCCGACGATGAAGTGCTGCGTGGCGGGCTTTTTGTCTTCCTTGAGGAACGGCGCGATGTCGAGCTTAATCTCCGCGCCGAAGTCTATGCGGCAGCGGCGTATTGCGTCGCCGAGGTCGGAGAAGCATGGCGTCGGGTCTGCGCCGCAGTCAACGGCGACGATGTAGCGGCAGCCGCGCTCGACGAGCGAGTAGAGACCCGTGTTGTCGAAGTGGCCGCCGTCGGTAAGGTAGCAGTAGCTCGACAGGTCGCTCGTCTGCGAGGTGAACTCGCGCAGGACGTAGAAGGGCCAGAGTTGCGCCTGCGGCGACTGCCAGTGCTCCTTGTTCGGCGTCGGCGTCCAGTAGCCGAGCCTGACGTTGAGCAGAGTCATCAGCATTGCGAGCGATGACGAGGGCGTGCGCGAACCCATGTTGGGACTCGCCGCCGCGCCGGAGACGGCGACCGCCGTGCCGAGCGAGAGCCGCCCGCGCATGTACTGATCGGTGCGGCGGTAGCCCGTGCGCGACGAGCCGCAGTTGAGCTTCGAGAGGACGAACATGGCGGACGAGCGCTGAGCGGTTGTGAGGTCGCGCCCGGCGGCGAGGTTGAGCGTGGTGTTGACGAGGTGGTAGGGCGCGCCGCGCTGGCAGTTCTTCAAGAACCAGAGCGGCATGTCGTCGCCTTCGGCGGCCTGCGTCACCTCGTAGCGCGCGCGCCGCTTGTTCGACGCGCCGAGGTACGCGCGCACGAGGCGCGAGCGGTAGAAGAGGTGCATCGAGAGGGCGTTCGGGTCGGCCAGCCAGCCGAGCGCGACGACCCAGCCGAGCGTGGCGGCCAAAAGCCCGACGCCCGCGTGAATGAGCAGCATGCGTGGGTGGCCACTGTAGTCGTCGGGGAAGAAGCTGATGACCAAGAGCACGCCGAGCGCGACGTTTGCGAAGGCGAGCATCCAGAGCGAGCGCCGGTGATTGCCGACGCCCCACACGACCTCGAAGAACGCTATGAGAAGACAGACCGAGAGGCCGCCGAGCGCGGTCGAGGGCATCGCCGTGCGTCGGCCCGCGTTGTCGAGCAAGGCGGTCGTCCCGTAGAGCGTGGCGTAGTTGAAGAGGCTCGCCCCGTAGCGCGTGATAATTATTTCGCCCGCGACGGCGAGCAACGCTATCAACAGCCACGCGATGAGAAGCCCGCGCCGCGTGAAGGTTCGGTTGCCGAGCCAGTGGCGACCACGCATGACGGAGAAGGCGCGCAAGCCGCCGTCGCGCTCGCCCGTGACTTCGCGCACGCCGACGCGCAGCAGCGTCAGGCTGAGCGAGAAGGCGAGGAGCAGAAGCGGCGGGGCGTAGCGTAGTTTGTAGTGGACGAGAAGCCCGTAGTACTTCACGTCGAGCGCGTAGAGTACGCCCAAGGCTATCGCCGGGACGAAAGAGGCGGCGAGCCAGAGGCCGATTCTGTAGCCGCGCCACTTGATCTCGGAGACCGCGAAGCTCAGGCACAGGATGATGCTCGTCAGCATCGCGCACGTAACGGGCGGCAGACGCAGCTTGTAGGGCGCGTCGCCGTTCGCGGCGTGCTCTGTGACGTAGTAGAGCGTCTGGTGCGACGCCCAAGCCGCGCAGACCGCGAGAGCGACGAGAACGAGCGGCGGCGTGAGACTGAAGATGAGACGACTGACGAAGGAGTCGTGATTCAACTCGCGCTCGTCGCCGCCGCCCGCGGGCGAAGCCTTGATGGCCGTGAAGATTGCGCCAGCGATGCTCAGTACGCCCGTGACGTAGCCGACCCAGCGCGCGACGGTCGCCTGCCACTCGTCGCGCTGTAGGAAGCGCATGTGCTCGATGATTTCGTGCCCGAAGCCCGCGAGGGCGAGCACGGCTGCGGCGATGACGAGAAGGACGAGGAGCGAGGCCTGGACGCGCAGCGTCTGGTTGCGCTGCACCTCTTTGCGCACGCGCCGGCTAGTCTCCGGGTCGAGACGCGCCGCGAGGTCGGCGTCGCGCTTCGGCGTCCCGCGCCAAGCGTACTTCCAAAGCAGCGCGGCGACTATAGCCCACACGAAGACGAGTCCGAACTGCCAGCCTTTGAGCGGCAGCACTTGGCGGAACGTCGCCTCGCCCTTGAGCCACTTCCAGATCGGCCAGTAGAAGATTGAGACGACGAAGAAGATGAGCATCCAGAGCACGCCCGCGCCCATCCACCCGAAGAAGCGCGAGCCGCTGTTGTTCAGAAGCATCCACACGCTGACCATCAAGACGAGCCAGCCCGCTATCGCCAGAAGCGGCCACGCGGCGAGCCACAGCCGCTCGGCGAGCACCTGACTGTGGATTGACTGGAGGAGCGCGAGCCTCTTCTCCTCATCCTTGAGTCTTTGCGCGAGCGTGTCGGCGCGCGCGGCGGCCTCCGCCTTCTTGGCCGCGTCCTCCGTGCCGCCCGACTGCTTCCGCAGTTCGTCTATCTGCCCTTGGAGCGCCGCAATGTGCTGGTTGGCGAGCGCGATCTCCTCCGTGTATGGGTGCGTGAAGGCGTGTTCGGGCGACCCGATCCGCATCACAGCCGCGGCGCTCGCCATGACGGTCGAGCGACCTTCGGGCGTGTCGAAGCTCACAACGCCTAGGGGTATCTGGCCGTTGGCGGCCACGAAGTAGAGTTGGCCTACGAGGACGGCGGCGATGATGATGGGCAGGAGTATGAGCCACGTCATCACCATGTTGCGCGAGACGACCAAGATTGCGCGCCAAGTGTCGGCGCTCAGCAGCCCCTTGCGGGGCGTGAGGTAGTTGGCGAACAGGCGCAGGTGGTGGACGGGGTCGTGGCCCGCGCACAACAGGTCGCGCGTCTCCGAACGCTCCTCGGCAATCTTCCTGCGCCCGTGCGTGCTCACGCCCGCCGAGGCGTCGCCGCCGTTCTGTCGCCGCGCGCCCTGTATGCTCGTGCGGAAGTAGTATTCGTCGCGCTCCGGTTCGATCTTCTCCTGCGGCGGGAAATAAGCGCAGCCTATCTCGGCTGCGTAAACGTCCTCGACGATGAGGCGATTGAGCCTCTTGAGTTCGATGCTGCCGACGGGGCGGTGGCGGAACTTGCGAATCGCCTTGAGGGTTTCGGACGTGAGCTTGCTCTTGGCGAAATTCTTTCGCTCCTCTCTGTCCGGCAGGTGTCGGCGTATGACGCTGTAGAGACACTCGCCCTCGACCAGCTTGTTAAGCTCCTTCACCAACTCGACCGTGAGCTTGTCGTCGTTGGCGACGCCGTCGTCGTGCGCTCTCCGCAAGTCGGAGCACGCCTGCGATTCGTTGTCGAGGAAGTGAAGCGAGATAGGGTTCGGGAGCGAGTTCGGGCCGGCGGGCACTTTGCGCCGCTCCTTCTTCCGCCGCTCCGCGACGCCTTGTGGCGGTTGCGGTTGCTGCGCAACGCGGCGGTTCGGAGTCTGTCGCTTATTGTTGAGACGGTCGCAGAGGCAGTTGAGCCGACGGATTTCGGTCGGGTTGAAGAGCGGGTAGGCGGGCTTGTCCTGTTCGTTCAGGCCGTCGCGCGCGAGCCAAGCGCTCCACCAGCCGCCGAAGTAGCCGCCGCCGGAAACGGTCGAGACGTAGTCGAACAGGCGAAGCAGGCGGTTGCGGTAGAGTCCTTGCAGGAGGCCGAGGCTGAAGGTTGCGCTGCGTATGCCGCCGCCCGAAAGCGCAAGCCCGACCAGATTCTCAGGCGGCGAAGTGAGCGACGTTGCCGAGCGCAGCGTGTCGATGCGCTGGCGCATACGCCGCTCGCGTATCTCGCGCCACTCCTCGCGGAAGACCTCGGCGAACTGCTTCAACTCCTCGCCCACGGCCCAGAGCACGACGGCGTCGAACAGCGCCCAGCCGTCGGGTGTGAGGCGCATGGCCGTGTCGTGGCCGACGAAGAAGCCTATGCGGCGCGCGGGGGCGAGACACTCGTTGAGCGCGGAGTTGCGCTCGTATGCGAAGAGCGGCGAACGCAACGCGCCCTCGTCGCCGCCGTCGCTTTGTATGGTGGCAATCTTCATTGCGTTGGCGCGCGGACGCCCCCAGAGGATACGGGCAGGCTGCGCGGGCGCGGCGGGCGACGTGACCAGAGACTCCGAGGCGACCAGCCCGTTCAGCCCCGCCGTCATCGAGTGGCAGACGATTCTGAAGCGCAGCGACCAGTTGCCGGCGCGTTTGCGACCGTAGCCGTTGCGTTCGCGCCCGATCATGCCGAGCGCGCCCAGAGTCTCGCCGTCGGCGGCGATGACGGGCACTTCCTTCTCGCTGAGGTCTGTGTTGATGCCCTGCGAGCCTGCGAGCCAAGAGACGTAGACGAGCGAGTGGCCTTCGATGTCGCCGTCGGTCACGTTCTTCGCCCTTTGGACGACGACGCTCAGTCCCAACTCTTCGAGACGGTCGCGGATGGCTGCGTCGCCCGGTTTGAGGGTCGGCTCGTCGTCGCTTGAGCCGACGACGAGTAGCGCCGTCTTTTGTACGTAGTGTCCCATTTTAAACCTCCACGTGAGAGCGCGCCGCGGCTGCGGCCTTGAACGCGCGGGCCTTTCGAGGCCCGGCGGCAAAGGAAAGAGTCGGTGCTGTTAACCGCCGCGTTAAATCCGCGGCCACTTGGCCGAGCGGAAGAAGCCGAAGCCGTGCGGCATGAATGCGCTTGTGTGCCGCGCGAGTTCTTGAGGTCTCGCCCGGATGTTCAATGAATGGTTGCGAGGGCCACGGGGAAGCCCGACAAACTTAAGACGTCAGAACCTTTGAGGCGCAAAGTATATCCCAACTCGCGCCCCGTGTGGAAGATTTTTTGCAAATCTGCGCGCGCGAGGCCGCTCGAAGGCGTTGACGCTCACGAGACGCGCGGGCTAGAATAAGTTTGTGGCGAAACCGAGAGTTTTCGCCCCTTCGAAACGCAAAAGGACGCACGTCCTCCGAGTCGCCCCGCGAACTTCACTCCACGAAACAACAAGGCACGCCCCTTTAGGGCTGTTCACAGTCTTGTCTTAAAGTCCGCGCGGCGCGGACTCCCGGCGCTTCAAAAGTTAAAAGTAGAAAACCATGGCAGTCAAAATTGACGAACTCCTGCGCGCAGCAACGCATCTCGGCGCGTCAGACCTACACTGCAAGGCAGGCTCGCAGCCCTTCATGCGAATCGGCGGCGAACTGCGCCCCATCGCAAACGCCCCGCGCCTGACGCAGGAGGACACGCTCGACATGGCCTTCTCCATGATGTCGAACCGCCAGAAGCAACGCTTCAAAGAGGTCTCCGAGGCCGACATCGCCTACGGCGTCTCCGGCCTTGGACGTTTCCGCGCAAACATCTTCCAGCAGCGCGGCACGGTCGGGATGGTCTTGCGCGTCATCCCCGACAAGGTTCGCACGATCTCGGAGTTGGGCCTTCCGCCCGTCGTCGAACAGATAGCCAACGAGCAGCGCGGCCTCATACTCGTCACGGGCACGACCGGCTCAGGCAAGTCAACGACGCTCGCCGCGATGATTGACTACATCAACTCGGTGCGCGGCGGCCACATCATCACAATCGAAGACCCGATTGAGTTCCTGCACCGCGACAAGAAGTCGTTCGTCACGCAGCGCGAGGTTGACGTTGACACGCGCTCGTTCGCCGAAGCGCTTCGCGGCGCGCTTCGCCAAGACCCCGACGTGATTCTCGTCGGCGAGATGCGCGACCACGAGACTATCGAGACCGCTCTGACCGCAGCCGAGACCGGCCACCTCGTACTCTCCACGCTCCACACGCTCGACGCCACCGAGACCATTCGCCGCATCGTCAGTTCGTTTGCGCCGCATCTTCAAAAGAGCGTCCGCATACAACTCGCCGGGATAGTGCGTGCCGTAATCTCGATGCGTCTCGTTCGCGCGGCTGGCGGCGAGGGGCGCGTGCCGGCGGCTGAGGTGATGGTCTCGACCGGTCTGATACGCGACTACATAATCCACGAGGAGAAGACCTCGCTCATACGCGACGCAATCGCCGCCGGAACTTCGCAGTACGGGATGCAGACCTTCGACCAGTCGCTCTTCAGTCTTCACCAGTCGGGACTCATCACGATGGACGAGGCGCTGCGCGGCGCGTCGAACCCGGACGAGTTCCGCCTGAGAGTCGCCGGAATACGCTCGGCCTCGGATCAGGCGAAGGAAGAGATGGAGCGTGTGACGACGGTCAGCAGCAGCCCGCAACCGAGAGAGAAGTGAACAGTACCGCGAGCGGTAGCGAGCGGGTTCTCAAAAAGTCAGAAGTCCGCAACGATGAACGTAGAACTTAAAAACATCTCGTCTTAAAGTTCATCGTTCATCGTTGCGGACTTCTGACTTCTCTTAAGTTGACCCGCTCGCTACCGCTCGCGGTACTGTTTCCTTTTGCCTTACTCCAAGTGAGTTGTTAGAATTTTTCGCGCGACGCGTGGTCGAATTATTTCCAAGTCTCTCCCGGTTCCGTCCATCGTCCGAGGCGTCAGTCGTCGAAGGGGTTCGCCGCTCGCAAGCGTCCGAATGAAAGAGTGTCCGGCCTGTCATCGTTGCTTCCCAGACCAAGTCAATCACTGTCCGAGCGACGGTGATCGTCTTAAATTCCTCATCCCGCTCGACACCGTTTTAGACGAACGCTACCAACTCGAACGAAAACTCGGACAGGGCGGCATGGGCATGGTCTTCAAGGCCCGCCACGTCTTCATCAAGACGCAGCACGCGATAAAAATCATCCTCCCAGACCTCGTCGGCAACGACCCTTCGCTCACCGCGCGCTTCCGCCAAGAGGCGATGGCCGCCGCCGCCATCCGGCACCCGAACACGGTGAGCGTCACCGACTACGGCATCCTCAACGGGGCGTTGCCGTACCTCGTGATGGAGTTCGTAGAGGGCCGCTCGCTTCACGACATACTGTTAGAAGAAAAACGTCTGTCGCCGGAGCAGTCGGTCGAGATAATGCTCGCCGTGTGCGCGGGCGTCGGCGCGGCGCACCGCCAAGGGATAGTCCACCGCGACCTCAAGCCTCTGAACATAATGCTGCGCGACGGCGTGCCGCCGGGCGAGGGCGTCAAAGTTTTGGACTTCGGGTTGGCGAAGATAAAGTCGGGCGAACTGCTCGGCTCGTTCGTCGCCGCGCAGACGCAAGGGATGATGGGTTCGCCTTTTTACATGGCCCCCGAACAGTGGGGCGACGAGGAGATTGACGCGCGCTCCGACATCTACTCGCTCGGAGTCATCCTTTATCAAATGCTCGCGGGCGACGTTCCCTTCAAGGGCAAGACCATCCCCTCGATAATGAACAAGCACTTGACGACCGCGCCCGCCCCTTTGAGCGCGTGCGGCGTCGAAGCGCCTGAGCCGCTCGAACGCGCCGTCGAGCGCGCGCTTGAGAAAGACCCCGCGCGCCGACCGCAGACGATTGACGAGTTCATCACGGAGTTGCGCGCGGCGATGCCGAGCTTGGGCGGCGAAGTCATACAGCGCGGCGCGGGCGCGCCGACCGTTCCAATCGGACACATGGACACGGCGGGGCTTCACGCGCGCGCGCGTTCGGAAAAGGGCGCGCGCGAGGGCGAGAGTCCAGACAGTTTCCGTACGGTCGCAGACCCGCACGCGCTCGAAGGCGACGCCGGAAAGTTCGGGAGGGCGACCGTCGCCGAACCGCCGTCAGAGGCTCTCACCGAGGCGCTCACGGACGAGGCGCGCCAGTCGCGCGGCTCAAGCACCGCGAGAGGCTTTGCGGGCGAAGCGCTCACCGAGCCTCTGCCGGGCGGCGTTGACACGCGCCGCGAGGCGGAGGAGCGCGAGAGGCTTGAGGCTGAAGCGCGCGAGCGCCGCGAGGCGGAGGAGCGCGATGCGGCGATAGCGGCGCAGCAGCAGTTTTATAAAGAGACGGGGCAGCCGGCGTCCGCGCCGTCTTTCACGCCGACGGCTGAGTCGCACGCGCCGGGAGTTGTTGCGCCCGCGCGTTCGGGCTTGACCTTCGTGCTGGTCGGCGCGTTCACCGGACTCCTTCTGCTCGCCGCCGCCGGCGCGCTCGCCTTCTATCTGTTTAAGCTGCGCGGCACGACCGACAACACGAACGCCGTCAACGTGAACGCCAACGCCAACGTTGCGAACGTGAACGCGAACGCGAACGTCAACTCAAACCTCAACGCCAACGCGAATCGCGTTGACGAGCCGACGCGCCCCGACTTGGTGGAGCTTCCGGGCGGAAGTTTCAAGATGGGACGCGACGACGTTCCGCCTCTGACCGAAGAGTCAATGAGAGCGCGCGCGGCATATCTTCTCTGGGTCTATCAGCAGTGGCCTTCGCACACGGTCAACGTCAAGCCCTTCGCGATTGACCGGACGGAAGTGACAAACGCCGAGTATGACGAGTTCGTCAAAGCCACGCGCCACGACGCGCCGCCGCCGCGCGACGGCGACGACCGTTTCCCCGAAGACGTGAGGGCGAGGCTGCCCGTCGGCAACGTCACTTACGACGACGCCTTGGCCTTCGCCGCTTGGCGCTCGAAGCGCGACGGCGTGACGTATCGCCTGCCGACCGAAGAGGAATGGGAGTTTGCCGCGCGCGGAAACTCCGCGCGTCTCTACCCTTGGGAAGGCTCTGACGCCTCGGGTCGCGCCGCGCTCGACGGCACGGGCCTCAAACCCGTCGGCTCTTTCCCGCAGGGCGCGACGCCCGAAGGCGTACAAGACATGCTCGGAAACGTTTGGGAGTGGACGACGAGCGCGGCAACGATGTACAAAGGTAACGGCAAGACGACGCTCAACCCCGCAGACCGCGACAAGCTGGTCGTCCGCGGCGGCTCTTACGAAAGCCGTCTCGACGGCGACGAACCCGCGACCGTCACCGCGCGACGCTGGGTCGCGCGCGACGCGCGCTCGCCCGTCCTCGGCTTCCGCCTCGTGCGCGAAATGCGTTGACGAAATACGCGCGCCGGACGTTTACTGGTTAAGGAAAACGCGCGGCGGTCTGTTATCATCTGACGGAAACTTTAAAGCGCGATTCGAGATTCCAAGGCAAGTTTTTATGAACGACTTAAAAGATAAGAGACGTTTCTGGACGCCTGCGCGCGCGGCCTTCGCGGCCTCGGTCTTCGTCGCGGCGGTTTTCGTCATTTCGGGCTGTACCTCGAACGACACCGCGAACCTCGCCGCCAACCAAGCCGCGCAGCAGCAGAAAAGCAAGCCGAAAGTGACGATAACTTCGAGCCAAGGCGCGCCCCCCGCGCAGCCGCCGCCGCAACAGGGAGGCTACGACGTTGTTCCGCCCGAGGTCTGGGACGCGGAGATTGAAGCAGTCAACGGCGGCACGTTCCGCCTCTCCGACTTCAAAGACAAGGTAGTCGTGCTCGACATCTGGGCAACTTGGTGCGGCCCTTGCCGTCTGGAGATTCCGCACCTCGTTGACCTGAGCAACGAGTTCAAGGGCAAGGGCGTTGAGGTCATCGGCCTGACGACCGAAAGCCCGCAAACGGACGCCGACAAAGTTCACGACTTCGCCAAAGAGTTTCAGATAAACTACAAACTCGGCTGGGCGACGGCCAACGTCGCGGTGCCGTTGATGAACGGTCGCAACAGCATCCCGCAGACCTTCGTTATCGCCCCCGGCGGTCGCATCATCAACAGAATCCGCGGCTACACGCCGCAGATTCCCGCCATCCTGCGCGCCGCCATTGATAAGGCCAACGAGAAGACGGGCGACTGAAAATAGAGGCTAGAGGCTAGAGACTAGAGGCTAGTGAAGGCGTCACTGCTTTCACTAGCCTCTAGTCTCTAGTCTCTAGCCTCTGCTTCTCACTTCTGCTCGTCTAACTCACGCTCGCCCTCTTCGCGTAGCTCGCGCCCTTCGCGCTCCACTTCGGCGTCCTGAATGCCTTGCCCTACGGATTCGCGCGCCGCGCCCTCGATGCGCTTCATCTCGGCCTCGACGCGCCCTTCAACCTCGTCCATCGGCGCCGGCTCGCCCGTCTCGTCTTGCGTCACGAAGTCGCTCTTGTCGTCTTCCATATCTTCCCCCTCCGATCATTTCGCGTTTAAGTATTTGCGGCATACTCTCACCCGCGCGCCCCCGCGGTCAAATCCTTCGCCCGCGCGGCGGTTTCACGTCGCGTTCGCAAGGGGCTACAATAAGCGCACGGTGTCGGTCACAACGCAAAACGAAATCGTTGCGGAGAAGGAGAGAGACGCGAGCGTCGTCGCGCCCGCCGACGCGCGTCTCTCGACGGCGCTCGTCAACGCGGTCTCAGTCCTCATCATCGCGGGGGGCGGCTCGTTGCGATGGTCGGCGATGGCATCAACGACGCGCCCGCGCTCGCGCAGTCAGACCTTGGCGTCGCGGTCGGCACGGGCGCTGACGTTGCGATTGAGGCGGCTGACGTGACGCTCGCCGGCGGTTCTTTGCGCGGCGTCGTCAGGGCCGTCGCGCTCTCGCGCCAAACGATGCGCGTCATACGACGGAATCTCTTCTGGGCCTTCGCCTACAACACGCTCGGCATACCGCTCGCGGCGGGCGCGTTCTATCCCCTGCTTGGCTGGACGCTCAAGCCCATCTACGCGAGCGCGGCGATGGCGCTCTCCTCAGTCTCCGTCGTCGCAAACAGCCTGCGGCTTCGCCGGTTCGGGACGACGGAGAAGTGAGAGGCAAGAGAATGACAGACTCGCGGAGCTTCCTCCTTTCAGGAGATGATCTCCGTTCGACTTCCGGCGCTCGAATAGCAAATAGCCGGGTCAACGGCACGTTCCCCTTTAGGGCGGAAGTCGTACCATTGCGAGGGGAAAAGTTTGAACGCGTGATAGTAGTATTGCAGGTCGCTTAAATCCTGCATCGGCAGGGTCATGTCGCCCATCATGTGTTCGTGAGCCATGCCCCAGCACGCCCCCTCATCCATCCTCTTGTGCTCCGGGCGGCGATTATCGAAGCAAACCCTGTAGGTAGAACCTGTTGATTGGGGAAGCGTCAGTTTGTGGAGGCCGAGGTCTATGGTCGTCTCTCCTCCGCTTTCGAGGTTGATTCTCAGCCCGATTGTTTTGGCTACATGGCCGAAACCTTCCTTGATGATAGTTCCGTCTATCCTGACAAGGTCGTAGGGAAGCGTACTCCGCCGCGCGGTGTAGAACTCGCCCGCGTTGATGTGGATCACCGGCTTGAATACCTTCTTGGTCAGGAACACATCGCCCTTGTACAACTCGTCGTTCTCGAAATCTATCACCCAACCAAAATATTCTTCGTTTTCATTGGGCTTGTTCCTGTCGGGCAGCTTCCCATCCCCGTTGAGATGTATCTTGCCGACGGATGGCTTCTTCGAGGAGATGTCGAAGCGGTCGTAGAGCCGGAGCACAAGCGGTGGGAAGGACAGAGTTTGCGACACCTGTGTGCCGTCGCTTCTGGTTTCGCTGACCATAACGCTCAACTCGTGACCCGGAGCGAGCGTCACAATCCCCGCCTCACACTTTGAAGCGTCCTTCTTGAAGCAGAAGAAAAAAAGCCCTTCGAAATGGATGTCAACCGTCGGCGTCGCCGCCGCCGCAGCCGGTCTGGACGCCTTTTGCATCTCGCCGTGTTCTGTTTCGTGAGTCATGGTCTCATCCTCCGTCAAGGTTAGAAGTCGGCGTGCCCGCCGATTAAGTTGAACGAGGCCCAGTAGAAGGGCGCGCGGTGACGCCTGTCAGGGCCGGAGAGCATGTCGAGTTGGGCGCGGCGGAGGGCTTCGGCTGTCGGAAGCCCCGCGCGGCGCCGGTATCTGTGGAAGTCGAACATCAGTTGCGCCGTCGCGTCCGAGTCAACGGCCCAGAGGCTTGCGACGACGAGCGGGACTCCGCGCGCGACGAACGTGCGCGCAATGCTCAACACGCCCTCGCCGCGATAGACGCGGCCCGTTGCGGTCTCACACGCGGAGAGCACGACGAGGCGAGCGCGCGGCAACTGCATCGCGTAAATTTGCGAGGCGGGAAGTGAGCCGTCGTCCGTCTGGTTGTCAACGGCCCGTCCGGCTTTTGCGAGCAGAAGCCTCGACCTCAGAGGCATCTGTTCGTTGACGACCGAGTGCAGCGCGAGGTGAATCACGCCGGCCTTCGTCATCTCGCGCGCTACGGCTTCTCTCGTGGCCGACGCGCCCGAAAGAATCACGGGCGACGTGTAGAGGGCCGCGATTCTTTCGGCCTCAAGCTTGGCGGCGGGTAAGTCGGGCAAGTCTTTGAACTCTTCGCGGTCGAAGCGCGGGTTGCCGACGCTCAGAAGCCTCTCCTCGCCGCTCGCGGCTTTCATGCGCGCCTCGTCCGCGCACGCCAGAAGCATGTTCGCGCTCGGCGCGAGCGTTATCTGGAAATCTTCGAGGAGGTATTTGCCGGAGGCGGGCGAGACGAGCGCGCCGAACGACATCGTGGCGAGAATCTTGTCGGGTACGACGAAGAGCGGCCTGTTTCGGTCGAGGAAAGGCTCGACGGGTTGGACGAGCAGCGCGTAGAGCTTCTTCGCGCGTTGCGTTGCGAGGTCGTCGTCGCCGCGCGGATTCTTGACGGCCTGCACGTAGTCGCGCACCGAGTCGCTCAATTCCTGAAGCGTGACGCCGACTTCGACCGTGCGGAAGTCGCTCTTCGAGACGACCCAGATGAGCAGACGATTTTCGAGCGCGGCATACTCGACGACCTGCGCCCCGTCGCGCATTCTGTCTCGAATCTCCGCGAGTCGGGCGACGCGCGCGCCGTTTTCCGTCGAGTCCAAAAGCGAGCGTGCGCGGCTGCGCTCGGAATAGTCGAAAGCGCTTTCCGAGTCTTTCAGGATTGAGTAGTTAAAATCTGTCGCTACGTCGAAGACATCTTGCTCTGCGTCGGAGAAACTGCTTTTGTTTGCCTGCTCCAAAATCTTACCGCGGTTCTGCTCGTAGAGTTCGGCGGCGGCGCTCAACTCTTCCTGCGCGGCTACGATATTTCCGTCGGCGATGTGCGTGAGGAGCATTCCTTTGTGTGCCTGATAAAGAAACGTCGGGGCGTTTAGTACGCCATAAAGCTCGACGCTGCGCCTGTAGCTGGCAAGCGCCTCGCCCGTGTCTCCTATCCGCCGGTACAAATCGCCGAGTTGCAAAGATGTGTAAGCCATCATCCGCTGGCCCGCGGGTTCATCCGAGCGCGACGCCGCGACTTCGAATGCCCTGCGCCCGTTGGCGAGCGCCTCATTAAAATCGCGCATCTTCCCGTAGATGATAGCGAGGTCAACGTAGGCCGGGCACACCTGCGAGATGTCCTTGAGTTCCAGCGCCTGCTGCAAAGCCGCTTTCTCGTAGTCGGCTGCCGCCGCGTAGAGGCCAAGCGAGTTATAGGCGTGGGCGGCGATGTAGTTGATTAGCCAAAGCTGCTTCGGCTCGACCGGCCCGGCGCTGAACGTGTTCTGTGCTCGTTGTAAGTGGATGAGAGCTTGTTCGTAATCTCCGAGCGTGCGGTAAATTTCGATTAGCGAGGAGATGGCAGACTGCCATCCGTAGGCATCGTGAGACTGTTCGGCTGACGCAAGCGCACGCTTACTAAAGGCGATGCTCATTGAGTATTCATTGAAGCGAAACTCGTAGGAGGCCAAGCCGTTCAGCGAGCGCGCGGCGAGCCATTTGTAGCAGTCGGTCTCGCAAGTCTGCGTGAGATGCCGGAGGATGGACGCGCTTTTTTCTTCATCCTTGAGGTAGAGGAGGCAGATGGCGAGCCAGTATTCGGCCTGCCGGGATTCGGAAACGTCGCCGGCTTTGTCGAACAGTTGCTTGGCGGCGGTGTACGACTCGAATGCCTGTTGGTAGGCCGACGACGTAATCCGCGTCTGCCCTTCGCGTGCGAGCCTTCGCGCTTCGGCGAGCGACGTTCTGCGCTCCGCCGTTATCGAACTATAGACGCGCGCGAGGTCGGCGGCGTAGCGGTCGCCCGTTTTTTTGAACTTCAACTCGCCCGCGAACGCGAGCGCTTGAAGCTGACGGTCCGATTCGTCCGGCTCTTCTTTAGCGGCGGCTTCGAGGTGAGCGTCTATGAGAGCTTCAACGACCTGATTGCCCGTCCGAACGCTCCCGCGTTCCAGCGCCCGCCATGCGGCCTCCTCGTCGCCGGCGCTGTAAGCGGCGAGGAAGTCTTCGGGGAGATTCTCTTTGTCGCGCGCGCTTTTCTTACGACGTTCTTCTAGTTGGCCGAGACGCCGTCTCGCCTCGTCGGCCCAAAGTGAGGAGGAATCTTTCTCGAGGTAAGCGCGCCAGTCCTCCTCGGCTTGGCTCGGCAGGCTCATGTATTCGTGAGAGAGCGCGCGATTGAAGATGGCTTCGGGGAGCGCGGGGTCGAGCGCGAGCGCGCGGTTGAGGTGTTCGAGCGCGAGCGCGAGTTGACGCAGCGCCTCGCCGTTCTCGTCGGCGTTGCCGCGTGCGAGCGTTGACTTCGCCAACTCGATTCGCGCCGCTCCGAGGTCGCTGTGCAGGCGCGCGTCGTCGGGCGCTGCCTTGAGCGCCGACTCTAGTTGCTCCGCGGCCTTTTCGGGTTGACCGCTCGCCAAGTAGAACTCTCCGAGCGCGTGCGAGGCTTCGGGGCCGGGGCTGTCGTGCGCGGCGTCGAGCAGCAGTCGCTCGGCGCGCTCGCGGCTGAGCGCGTCAACCTTCGCTTCTGCGCCGCCGCGCGTGGCGACGAAGGGCGCGTAGTTCTCAAGGGCCGAGATGCGCGTCTCTACGGGGCGCTGGTCGCGGTAGGCTGACTTCAAGGCGAGCAGGCCGCGGTCTGCGTCGGTCTGCCGGAAATAGGCGTACCAAACGAAGAAAGCGACGCCGAGGAGGACGAGCGCGGCGGCGGCGAAAGAGACTTGGAGACTGAAGAACCTCTTCCAAGGCGACTTGCGTTCGCGCCCCGCACCGCGCTCGCCGGCCTTCGCCTCGGCTGTCGCTTCCGACTCGTTCGCGCCGGCGACGTAGCGGCGCAGGGCGCGCGCGAACTTCAACTTCCGGCGTCGCTCCGGCGTCGAGAGGAAGTGCGACTCGAACCGCTCCCGCTCGCTCGCCGAGAGCGACTCGCGTACATACTCGTCTATCAACTCGTCTTCCGACACCAGAAGTTCCTCGTAGAAAGCCTCGTCGGTGAGAATCATCTCCTCTATCCGACGCAGGCGGCTCTCCCGCGTCACCTCGCCGAGAAGGTACTGTCTAATCTCCGTTCTGTCTGCGTGGCGCAGCGTCATCTTTAGTCGCTTTCTCTGAATTCTGGGAAAGCTCAGAGCCTGTTTGAAAACTGTAGGGGCAGGGCTTGTCCCTGCCCGTGATTCATCTGTAGGGGCAGGGCTTGTCCCTGCCCGTGATTCATCTGTAGGGGCAGGGCTTGTCCCTGCCCGTGATTCATCTGTAGGGGCAGGGGGTTTTCCTGCCCCCGGTTTATT
>Ga0081539_10000682_pt1 | contig 67986 bp, 62 predicted proteins | sample TabmetS4T2R2_FD_71023 | JGI IMG/M metagenome (GOLD analysis project Ga0081539, IMG submission 71023) | Tabebuia heterophylla rhizosphere microbial communities from the University of Puerto Rico - S4T2R2 | ecosystem: Host-associated > Plants > Roots > Rhizosphere ...
AGACAGTTCGGTCCCTATCCGCCGTGCGCGTTGGATACTTGAGAAGGGCTGTCCCTAGTACGAGAGGACCGGGACGGACGAACCTCTGGTGTGCCAGTTGTCCCGCCAGGGGCACGGCTGGTTGGCTACGTTCGGAAGGGATAACCGCTGAAAGCATCTAAGCGGGAAGCCTGCTTCAAGATGAGGTATCCCACCCTTGATGGGTTAAGGCCCCCAATAGACGATTGGGTTGATAGGCCAGAGCTGTAAGCCTGGTAACAGGTTGAGGTGACTGGTACTAATAGGCCGAGGACTTGACCTACAAAGCTGCTACGCGTCCACTATGCGAATCTGAACCAGCAACCAGCCACGTGTGGGTTGATAGGTTTATAGTGTTACGGCGGTCATGGCGGAGGGGAAACGCCCGGACACATTCCGAACCCGGAAGCTAAGCCTTCCAGCGCCGATGGTACTGCACTCGGGAGAGTGTGGGAGAGTAGGACACCGCCGGACTTCTTAACAATCGAGGCCGTCCCTTCGGGGACGGCCTCGATGTATTTCTGGAGCCCCCTGGCCGGGGAGAGTGGCCGCTACTCGCGGGACTGGATCGCGCCGCGGATGTCGCGCAGCAACGCGGCGCCCTGGTCCTGGGTGCGGCCGGGGAGTAGCGAGAGCACCACGCTGCCGTGGTCGGCCCAGCCGCAGACGGTCGTATTGCCTTCGGGGGCCACGCTCTCGCCGCACTTCATCACGCCACCCAGGTCGCCGGCGTCGACCTCGTGCAGGTTGTTGACCGCGCCGTTGTCGTCGGAGAGCAGGTCGAAGAGCGTGTCGAGGTCGTCGCCGGGCGTCCAGATCAGCGTGGTGCCGCCGAAGAGCAGCACGCTGCGGTCGGCGCTCGCCGGGTCGGTGTAGACGACGCCGATGCTCTCGTCGAGGTCGATGCGGGCACCGATCGCGGTGCGCAGGTACTCGGCCGTCTCCTCGGCCCGTGCGCTCTGGTCGAGGCGCAGGCCGGCGACCTCCGGCGGCGTCTCCAGATGGGCGTCCTTCTGCTGCATCACGCGCCACCCGAAGGTGCCCACGACCCCCGCGCCGACCAGGCCGACGGCCAGCAGCGAACCCAGCACGATCAGCCGGGTGCGGCGGCGCCGCGGTGTGATGGTCTCTGGCTCCTCCACCGGCTCGCCGGGCGGGGGCGTGACGTCGATCGGCTGCATTGCGCCACCGTAGCGTAGGGATGGGTGACTCCGGGCGGAGCCGGAGCGTGGGCGCTCCGTAGACTCGACGGGTGACCGAAACACCGCAGACCCACAGTTCCGCGACGCCGGCGTTGGCCGCCCAGTACCAGCCGGGCGAGGTAGAGCAGCGGCGATACGAGGAGTGGGTAGGCGCGGGTTACTTCAAGGCGAGCGCCGCCAGCGAAAAGCCGCCGTTCACGATCGTCATCCCGCCGCCAAACGTGACCGGCTCCCTGCACATGGGACACGCGCTCGACCACACCATCCAGGATTGGCTCACCCGCCGCAGGCGGATGCAGGGCTACGAGGCGCTGTGGCTGCCCGGCATGGACCACGCCGGCATCGCCACCCAAAACGTGGTGGAGCGCCAGCTCGCCCGCGAAGGGCTGTCCCGCCACGACCTCGGCCGGGAAAAGTTCGTCGAGCGGGTCTGGCAGTGGAAGGCGGAGTCCGGCGGTGCGATCCTCGGGCAGATGCGCCGGCTGGGCGACTCGGTCGACTGGGACCGCGAGCGGTTCACGATGGACGAGGGCCTGTCCCGGGCCGTGCTCACCATCTTCAAGCGGCTCTACGAAGACGGGTTGATCTACCGGGCCGAGCGCATCATCAACTGGTGCCCGCGCTGCCTCACCGCCCTCTCCGACATCGAGGTGGAGCACAGCGACGACGACGGCGAGCTCGTCTCGATCCGATACAGCGACGAGATCGTGGTCGCCACCACGCGGGCCGAGACGATGCTCGGTGACACCGCGGTGGCCGTGCACCCCGACGACGAGCGCTACAAGCACCTGGTCGGCACCGAGGTGGAGCTGCCGCTTACCGGCCGGCGCATCCCCGTGGTGGCCGACGAGCACGTCGACCCGGCGTTCGGCACCGGCGCGGTGAAGGTGACGCCGGCGCACGACCCCAACGACTTCGAGATCGGCCAGCGGCACGACCTGCCGAGCCTCACGATCATGGACGAGCGCGGCGTGATCACGGCGCACGGCCCGTTCCAGGGGCTCGACAGGTTCGAGGCGCGGCCGGCGATCGTCGCGGCGCTTCGCGCGCAGGGCCTGGTCGTGGCCGAAAAGCGGCCCTACGTGCACGCGGTCGGCCACTGCTCCCGCTGCAAGACCACGGTGGAGCCGCGGCTGTCGCTGCAGTGGTTCGTCAAGACCGAGCCGCTCGCGAAGGCCGCCGGCGACGCGGTGCGCGACGGGCGCGTGCGGATCGAGCCGGGCGAGCTGGCCAAGCGCTACTTCGCCTGGGTCGACAACATGCACGACTGGTGCATCTCGCGCCAGCTGTGGTGGGGCCACCGCATCCCGGTCTGGTACGGGCCGGACGGCGAGATGGTCTGTGTCGGCCCCGACGACGAGGCGCCGAGCGGCGACGGGTGGCGCCAGGACGAAGACGTGCTGGACACCTGGTTTTCCAGCGCGCTGTGGCCCTTCTCCACGCTGGGGTGGCCGGAGCAGACGCCCGAGCTGTCGAAGTTCTACCCGACCAGCGTGCTGGTCACCGGCTACGACATCCTCTTCTTCTGGGTCGCCCGGATGATGATGTTCGGGCTGTACGCGATGGACGGCCGGCAGCCCTTCGACGTGATCGCGCTGCACGGCATGGTTCGCGACGAGCACGGCAAGAAGATGTCCAAGTCGTTCGGCAACGTGGTCGACCCGCTCGACTGGATCGAGCGGTACGGCGCGGACGCCACCCGCTTCACGCTCGCGCGCGGCGCCAACCCCGGCGGCGACGTGCCGGTCAGCGAAGACTGGACCCAGGGCTCGCGCAACTTCTGCAACAAGCTGTGGAACGCGACCCGCTTCGCGCTCCTCAACGGCGCACACGTCGAGGGTGACCTGCCGGCCGAGCTGAGCACCGTCGACCGGTGGATCCTCTCCCGCCTGCAGCACGTGATCGGCGAGGTCGACGAGCTGTCCGGGGCGTACGAGCTGGCCAAGGTCTGCGACGTGCTCTACCACTTCGCGTGGGACGACGTCTGCGACTGGTACGTCGAGCTGGCCAAGCCGGTGCTCGCCGGTGGCGGCGCGCCGGCCGAGCGCACCAAGCGGGTGCTGGGCCACGTGCTCGACCAGCTGGTGCGGCTGCTCCACCCGGTGATCCCCTTCGTCACCGACGAGCTGTGGATCGCGCTCACCGGCGGCGAGACGGTCATGACGGCGGAGTGGCCGGCGGCCGCACCACGTCTTGTCGACGATGCCGCGGAGGCCGAGCTGGCCACGCTGCGGCGGGTGGTCACGGAGATCCGGCGGTTCCGCTCCGACCAGGGGTTGCGGCCGGCGCAGCGGGTCGCGGCCCGGCTCGACGGGCTGGCCGCGGCGGGCGTCGCGGCGCACGAGCCGCTGATCCGCTCGCTGGTGCGGCTCGACGAGGCCGGCGAGGGCTTCAGCGCCACCGCCCAGCTCGCGGTGACCGGCGAGGTGTCGGTCGCGCTCGACACGCGCGGCGCGATCGACGTCGCCGCCGAGCGGGCCCGCCTGGAGAAGGACCGGGCAGCCGCCCTCAAGGAGGCCGAGCAGACCCGCGCCAAGCTCGACAACCCGGCGTTCGTCGGCAAGGCGCCCGAGCCGGTGGTCCGGAAGATCAAAGACCGCCTGGCCGCCGCCGAGGCCGACCTCGCGCGCATCGCCACGGCGCTGGAGGCGTTGCCGAGCGCATGAGCAGCGAGTTCGAGCAGGTAGAGGCGGAGCTCAACAGCCGGGGATACACCCGGATGGTCTTCGACCTGGGCCGCATCAAGGAGCTTCTCGACCTGCTGGGCAGTCCGCAGCGGGCATACCCGGCGATCCACCTGACCGGCACCAACGGCAAGACGTCGACGGCGCGGATGATCGACTCGTTGCTGCGGGCGCACGGGTTGCACACCGGGCGGTACACCAGCCCGCACCTGGAGACCGTGCGCGAGCGGATCAGCCTCGACGGCGAGCCCGTCAGCGAGCGGCGGTTCGTCGCGGCCTACCGGGAGGTGGCGCCGCTGGCCGCGCTCGTCGACGGGCAGTCCGACGAGCCGCTCACCTACTTCGACATGACGACGGCGCTGGCGTTCGCGACGTTCGCCGACGCGCCCGTCGACGTGGCGGTCGTCGAGGTGGGGCTGGGCGGCGCCGAAGACTCGACGAACGTGCTCGACGCGGGCATCGCGGTGATCACGCCGATCGGGCTCGACCACACCGAGTGGCTCGGCGACACGGTCGAAGAGATCGCGTTCGCCAAGTCCGGCATCATCCACAAGGGAGCCACCGTGATCGCGGCGGCCCAGGAGGAAGAGGCCGCGCGGCCGATCCTGGAGCGCAGCGTGGAGGTCGGCGCCACGATCGCGCGCGAGGGCAGCGAGTTCGGCGTGCTCCGCCGGGCGGTCGCGGTCGGCGGCCAGGTGCTCACGATCCAGGGCCTCGGCGGCGTGTACGAGGAGGTGTTTCTCCCGCTGCACGGCGCCCACCAGGCGCAAAACGCGGCGGTGGCGCTCGCCGCGGTCGAGGCCTTCCTCGGCGCCGGTGCGACCCGCCAGCTCGACCCCGAGGTGGTGCGCGAGGGCTTCGCCGGCACGTCGTCGCCGGGCCGCCTGGAGCGGGTCCGCAACGCGCCGATGATCCTGCTCGACGGCGCGCACAACCCGCACGGCATGGCCGCGACGGTGACGGCCTTGCAGGAGGAGTTCGCGTTCAGCCGGCTCGTGGCGATCGTCGCGGTGCTCGCCGACAAAGACGCGGCCGGGCTGCTGGAGCTGCTGGAGCCGGTGGTCGACGCGCTCGTCGTCACCCGCAACACCTCGCCGCGGGCCATGCCGGCCGAGCAGCTCGCCGCCGTGGCCGAGGAGATCTTCGGCGAGGAACGCGTCGAGGTGGCGGCCGACATGCCCGACGCGATCGAGGCGGCGGTGGCCCTCGCGGAGTCTGACGTGGAGGGCGAGCTGGCCGGGGTCGGCGTGCTGATCACCGGTTCGGTGGCGACGGTCGCCGACGCGCGGCGGTTGCTCAAGCGATGAGCGAGCCGCAGCCCTCCGGGCTCCGCAATCCCGCGGCCGCCGCGCGCGGGCTGGGCGCCGGCACGCTGATCCTCGAGACGGTCGTGCTGCTGCTCGCCATCCAGCCGATGCGCATGCTCGGCGGCGACCTGACCGGCGCCACGATCGGCGTGATCCTCGCCGCGGCCGTCGCCTGCGCGGCCCTGGCCGGCCTGCTGCGCCGCGACTGGGCCTGGTACGCGGTGGCCGTCCTCCAGGGGCTGCTCATGCTGGCCGGCTTTCTGCACTGGGCGCTCGCCGGCGTGGGGCTGCTCTTCGGCCTCGTCTGGCTCTACGTGCTCAACGTGCGCCGCACGATCCTGGCCCCACCCAAGCGCGACACGGAGCCACCGCGGGGCTAGGGTCAGGACAATTCCTGAGCTACCGCGACGTCCGTCGTGGTCCCGACCGTTGCTCCCGCGGCCTCACCCGTCCGCTGTTGGTCGCGGTCAGCCCTTGGGGCGCGGACCTGGCAGCGGGGGCCGGGGATTTCGGCTCGCCCCGCGAGCCGCCGGCCACCGCGGTCTCCGGCGGGAGCGGCGGCCAGCGACTGACGCGGACCCGGGAAATGGCCCGGAATTGTCTGTGTCTTGAAAAGGATCTGCTAGGCGCCGTCGTCCATCGCCTGCTTGTCGGCGTCGTCGACGCGGCTGCGCCACTGGGTGATGGCGATGCCGTGACCGTCCGGGTCTTTGAAGGCGGCCGCCCAGAGCTCCAGCTTGGCGCCCTTGTTGACCGGGCGGGGGCCGTAGGTGAACTTGACGCCCTTGGCCTTCAGCTCGTCGTGGGTGGCCTTGATGTCGCCGACCTCGAGGTTGAGGTGGACGGTGCGGGGGCCGGCCGGCGAGACGTCGCTGATGACGCGGAGCACGAGGCGGGTGTCGCCCGAGGCGAGGACCGCGTTGCCGTCGCCGCCGTCGATCTCGTAGAAACCGAGCATGTCGCGGTAGAACTCGATCGAGCGGGCCAGGTCGGTGACCAGCACTGTCACGCCTACGCCGTGGATCGAGCCGCTCGGGCCGGGGTGGGCGCTCGGGTATGCGGTGATGAGGTCGTCGAGGTCGCCGTCGTCGACGGCGGTCTCCTCCGCGACCGGCTCGACCGGCTCCGGCTCGACCGGGTCGTCGGCCGGCGGTGCCGGCTCGGCGACCGCGGTGGTGGTGCTGTTGCCGTTTCCTTTGTCGCGCTTGGGGCGTGCGCGCCGGGGCAGCGGGACGGTGCGCGGGTCGGAGGGGCCCTGCTCCACGACCGTGCCCTCCAGCACGATCGGGCCGCCCGGTGTCGGCTGGTGCACCACGACCGGCTCGTCGCGGATGCCGCCGCCCAGGTCGTCGGTGAGGTCTGCGGTGACCGGCTCGTCGGGGCCGCGGCGCGACCACGGCGGCTCGTCTTCCTCGAAGAGGATGTCGTCGGCCTCGGGGAGGTAGTCGGGCTCGGGGGCCATCGTCGCGGCCGCCTCGGCGTGGGTGAGCGCGTCGTCCCAGAGGATCCGCACGTGCCGCAGGTCGTCCACCGCCACCATGATCGGCAGCGTGACGCCGGGCAGCGGCCACTTGGCGACGGGCACCCGGGACTCCCGCACCTTGATCGACGCGGCGGGCAGGCCGGGCGCGTCGATGACGATCTGGAGCTCGCATCGGCCGTACGTGGACGAGGCGGGCGGCTCACTCGCGGTCATCACGTGCGCGGTGCCGGCCACCCACGCGCGCGCTCCACCGCGGATCGTGTTGACGAGCACCATGCTGATGGCCAGCACCAGCACCGCCAGGCCGACCGCCACGATCGCCCAGCTCTGCATGCCGGCGCCGAAGAGCATCACGAACACGGCGAACGTGCCCAGCACCGCGGCGACGAGCTTGCGGACCGGTGCGATCGGCCTCCGACGCGCGTCAGCCACAGTGGACCTCCCTCGTGGTTACCCGCCAGGCTAGGCCGGCCGGGCCGGTCAAGGGAAGACCGATACCCTAGGGCCGTGTCCACTCCCCGTAATGGAGGAAGCGTGTCCGAACGTACGCTGGTCCTGATCAAGCCGGATGCCCTCCGGCGGGGCCTGCTCGGCGAGATCCTCGGCCGGTTCGAGCGCAAGGGCTTGGCGATCGAGGCGCTGGTGCTGCGCGGCATGGACGCCGCGCTGGCCGACCAGCACTATGCCGAGCACGTCGACAAGGCGTTCTACCCGCCGCTCAAGGAGTTCATGACCGGCGGTCCGCTGGTGGCCGCGGTGCTCTCCGGCGACCAGGCGATCGAGGTGGTGCGGGCGCTGGTCGGTGCCACCGACGGGCGTAAGGCCGCGGCGGGCACGATCCGTGGCGACCTCTCGCTCTCCAACCGGGAAAACCTCGTGCACGCGTCCGACTCGCCAGACAGTGCCAAGCGCGAGATCGCACTCTGGTTCCCCGAGCTGGCGTAACCGCAACTGCACCTCCACTTTGGGTCGCGGTCACGTCCGGCCGATAGGCAGGGCATATGGATAGACGTGCCCTGCTGCGGAGCGGGCTGGCCACCGGTGCCGGTCTCGCTGCCGTACCCCTGATTGGATCTGGCGCTTCGGCGGCGTGGCGGCCGGCCGGCCGGCCGGTGCTCACGCACGGTGTGCAGAGCGGCGAGGCGACCGCCGACGGCGCGGTGGTCTGGACCCGCGCCGACCGCGCCTCCCGGATGCTCGTCGAGGTCAGCCGCCGCCCCGACTTCCGCGGCGCCCGCGTCATACGCGGGCCACTGCTCGGCCCGGACACCGACTTCACCGGCAAGGTCCGCCTGCGCGGCCTCCCCGCGGGCGAGCGGTTGCACTACCGGGTACGGGCGGAGAGCCTCGACCGCCACGGCCTGTGCGCCGAGCCGCTGGTGGGGTCGCTGCGCACCGCGCCGCGCAAGGGCGGTGTGCGGTTTGTCTGGACCGGTGACATCGCCGGCCAGGGCTGGGGCATCGCGCCCGACCTCGGTGGCATGAAGATCTTCCGCGCGATGCGGGCGGCGCGGCCGGACTTCTTCCTGTGCAGCGGCGACACCGTGTACGCGGACGGTCCGCTCGCCGAGACGGTGACGCTGCCCGACGGGCGGGTCTGGCGCAACCTCGTCACGCCGGAGAAGTCCAAGGTGGCCGAGACGCTGGCCGAGTACCGGGGCCAGTTCGCCTACAACCTGCTCGACGAGCACCTGCGCGCGTTCGCCGCCGAGGTGCCGCAGGTCAACCAGTGGGACGACCACGAGGTGACCAACAACTGGTACCCGGGCGAGGTGCTCGACGACGCCCGCTACACCGAGCGGCGGGTCGACGTGCTTGCCGCCCGGTCCCGCCAGGCGTTTCACGAGTGGCTGCCGACCGGCGGCGCCAAGGTCTACCGCAAGCTGTCGTACGGTCCGCGGCTCGACCTGTTCGTGCTGGACATGCGCACCTTCAAGGACGTCAACGACGGCAACACGTACGCCGACCCGCACCGTGGCCTGCTCGGCGCGGAGCAGCGGGCCTGGCTGATCCGGGAGTTGAAGCACTCGCGGGCGACCTGGAAGGTGATCGCCGCCGACCTGCCGCTCGGCCTCGTCGTCCCGGACGGCACGGCCGCCCAGGAGGGTGTCGCGCAGGGTGACGCGGGCGCGCCGAAGGGGCGCGAGCTCGAGTTCGCCGAGGTCCTGGGCACGGCCCACCGGGCCGGGGTGAAGGGGATCGTGTTCCTGACCGCGGACGTCCACTACACCGCCGCCCACCACTACGACCCGGCGCGGGCCGCGGTGGCCGACTTCACCCCGTTCTGGGAGTTCGTGTCGGGGCCGGCCCACGCGGGTGCCTTCGGGCCCAACGCGCTGGACGGCACGTTCGGGCCGCAGGCCGTCTTCGTGCACGCCCCGCCACGGGCGAACATGTCGCCGGCCGAGGGCTTCCAGCACTTCGGCGAGGTCGTGATCGACGGCGAGACGGGCGCATTCCGGGTGGACCTGCGGGACGCGGACGGTACGTCGCTGTTTAATACGACGCTGCTGCCGTAGTCGTCGGGTACCCTTGACGGTCGTAAAGGCGTTGACCCGGCCATCACCGGTGAGCCTCCGGAAGAACGGGCGCGAGCCCTAGTAGAACCGGACGGGTCCGGCCCGTCACAGCCGGCCAACGAGCGGGTGGCCCTGCGCATGGGGTCACCAAGCGGGGTGGTACCGCGGGCTTCGGCTCGTCCTCGCACTGGCACACGATGGTCAGCTGCGAGGAGTAGACGGTGTATCCCAAGACCGACCCGAAGGCCGGCGTGCCGGCGAGCCCCGACCTGCCCGCGGTCGAGCGCCGCGTGCTCGACCACTGGGCGGCGGACAAGACGTTCCAGGCGTCGGTGGACGCCCGGGACGCCGGCCCGGACGGGTCCAACGAGTACGTGTTCTACGACGGCCCGCCCTTCGCCAACGGGCTGCCCCACTACGGGCACCTCTTCACGGGATACGTGAAGGACGTCGTGCCGCGCTACCAGACCATGCGCGGCCGCAAGGTGGAGCGGCGCTTCGGCTGGGACTGCCACGGCCTGCCCGCCGAGGTGGAGGCGGAAAAGCAGCTCGGCATCTCCACCAAGGCGGAGATCCTCGACCTCGGCGTGGCCAGGTTCAACGACGTGTGCCGCACGTCGGTGCTGACGTACACACAGGACTGGGAGCGGTACGTCACCCGCCAGGCGCGCTGGGTCGACTTCGCCAACGACTACAAGACGCTCGACCTCGACTACATGGAAAGCGTCATGTGGGCGTTCAAGACCCTGCACGACAAGGGTCTCGTCTACGAGGGCTTCCGCGTGCTGGCGTACTGCTGGCGGTGCGAGACGCCGCTGTCCAACACGGAAACCCGGATGGACGACGTCTACCGCGACCGGCAGGATCCGTCGCTCACCGTGTGGTTCACATTGGACACCGGGGAGAAGCTGGCGGTCTGGACGACCACGCCGTGGACGCTCCCGTCCAACCTGGCACTCGCGGTGGGCCCCGACATCGAGTACGCCGTGCTCGCCGACGCCGACGGGCAGCGCTACCTCGTCGGTGCCGCGCGGCTCGCCGCGTACGAGAAGGAGCTGGGCCACCTCACCCAGGTCGGCACCGTGCGCGGGGCCGACCTGGTCGGGCGCCGCTACACGCCGCTGTTCGACTTCCTGGCCGACACGCCGAACGCGTTCCAGGTGCTGGGCGGCGACTTCGTGTCCACAGAGGACGGCACCGGGGTCGTGCACATGGCACCCGCCTTCGGCGAAGACGACCAGAACGCGTGCAACGCCGCCGGCATCCCCACCGTGGTCACGGTCGACGAGCACACCCGCTTCACCGCGCTCGTCCCGCCGTACGAGGGGGAGCAGGTCTTCGACACCAACAAGCCCATCGCGCGCGAGCTGCGCGAGCGGGGCGTGGTGGTGCGGCAGGAGACCTACACCCACTCGTACCCGCACTGCTGGCGCTGCGACACCCCGCTGGTGTACAAGGCGGTGTCGTCGTGGTTCGTGGCGGTGACCCAGTTCCGCGACCGGATGGTCGAGCTCAACCAGCAGATCAACTGGACGCCGGCGCACGTGAAGGACGGCTCGTTCGGCAAGTGGCTGGCCGGCGCCCGCGACTGGTCGATCTCCCGCAACCGCTTCTGGGGCTCGCCGATCCCGGTGTGGCGGTCGGACGACCCGGCCTATCCGCGGACGGACGTGTACGGGTCGCTCGCCGAGATGGAGCGCGACTTCGGCGTCGCGGTGACCGACCTGCACCGGCCGGCCGTCGACGATCTGGTGCGGCCAAACCCCGACGACCCCACGGGCAAGTCGATGATGCGGCGCGTGCCGGAGGTGCTCGACTGCTGGTTCGAGTCGGGCTCGATGCCGTTCGCCCAGGTGCACTACCCGTTCGAAAACCGCGAGTGGTTCGAGCACCACTACCCGGGCGACTTCATCGTCGAGTACCTCGCGCAGACGCGGGGCTGGTTCTACACCATGCACGTGCTGGCGACCGCGCTCTTCGACCGGCCGGCCTTCCGCAACTGCCTGAGCCACGGCATCCTGCTCGGCGAAGACGGGCGGAAGATGTCCAAGAGCCTGCGCAACTACCCGGATGTGTACGGCGTCTTCAACTCGCACGGCTCCGATGCCATGCGGTGGATGCTGATGTCGTCGCCGGTGCTGCGGGGCGGCGACATGGCGGTGACCGAGGGCGCGATCCGGGACGCCGTGCGGCAGGTGCTTCTTCCACTGTGGAACGTGTGGTACTTCTTCTCGCTGTACGCCAACGCCTCCCGGCACGAGGCGGTGCGGCGGGTGGACAGTGAGCACCTGCTCGACCGGTACGTGCTGGCGAAGACCGGCGAGCTGGTGGCCACGGTGCAGCGCCAGATGGACGAGTACGACATCTCCGGTGCCTGCGCGTCGGTGCGGTCCTATCTGGACGCTCTGACGAACTGGTACGTGCGGCGGTCGCGAGACAGGTTCTGGGGCGGCGACGTCGACGCGTTCGACACGCTGTACACGGTGCTGGAGACGCTCAGCCGGGTGGTGGCGCCGCTGGCGCCGCTGACCGCGGAGGAGATCTGGCGCGGCCTCACCGGTGAGCGCTCGGTGCACCTGGCCGACTGGCCGGACGCGGCGGAGTTCCCCGCCGACCACGACCTCGTCGCCGCGATGGACGCGGTGCGGGCGGTCAGCTCGGCGGCCCTGTCGCTGCGCAAGGCGAAGGGCCTGCGGGTGCGGCTGCCGCTGGCCCAGCTGACCGTGGCGACGCCGGCGGCCGACGCGCTGCGCCCCTTCGCCGACCTCGTCGCCGACGAGGTCAACGTGAAGTCCGTGGAGCTCACCGACGAGCTGTCGTCGTACTGCGAGCAGGTGCTGACCGTGGTGCCCCGGGCGCTCGGCCCGCGGGTGGGCGGCGCCGTGCAGCAGGTGATCAGGGCGGTCAAGGCGGGCGACTGGTCGCTCGTCGACGGCCGTCCGGTCGCGGCCGGCGTGACCCTGCGAGACGGCGAGTACGAGCTGAAGCTCGTGGCGGCGGACGCCGACCACTCGGCGCCGCTGCCGGGCGGCGAGGGCGTGGTGGTGCTCGACACCGCCGTTACGCCCGAGCTTGCCGCGGAGGGCCTGGCCCGCGACGTGGTACGCGTCGTCCAGCAGGCCCGCCGCGACGCCCAGCTCGAGGTGACCGACCGGGTCGCCGTCGCGCTCGCCGCGTCGCCCGAGGTGGTGGCGGCGGTGGAGGCACACAGCGACTTCGTCGCGGCCGAGGTGCTCGCCACCGACCTCCGCTTCGACCCAGCTGCGGCCGGCTTCGAGGGCGAGGTCGGCGACGGTGAGAAGGTCACCGTCTCGGTCGCCCGGGTCTGATCCCATGGGGTCTCTCAGGTCTTTCGGGGCCTGAGAGACCCCGCTCAGGGCTGGTCCGGCGGCGTCGGAAACCTCGCCGTCTGGGGCCGGAAGGGGCGGAGCGTCTGCCGCTGCAGCAGATAGAGCGTCACCCAGACGAGCAGGAACGCGGCTGCCCCGCCGACCGCCAACACGACCTTGGGCGCCTCGGCGGCCTGCAGGCCGATCGCCGCCATGGCCGCGGCCACCGCCGCGTTCACCGTGGCGACGATGTTCGGCGTGTTGATCAGGAAGTGCATCCACAGCGAACGCTGGGAGTGGCGCTCCACCATGTACGTGGCGAACACGCCCCGCTCGTCGTCGTGGTGGCCGGTGCTGTGGCCGACAGCACGGTCAGGAAGACCGTGGCGCGGCTCTGCGCCTCGCTCCAGATCAGCGAGCGGGACGCCAGCAAGCTCCAGTGCTCCGCCGCCAGCAGCGCCGCTGCGTTTTCGCCAAGCGGCTCGTCAGCGGCCGCCGTGCCGCTCGTGGGGTCGTCGGTGGAATCCGTTGTGGCGCCCATCGATGCGACGGTACCTCCGGTCAGGATCGCTTGCCCCAAGGGTTGGCACGCCGCCACGTCCGCGTGTGGATGAGACCGACGGCGAGCACGCCCACCGCGGCGGCCGCGTAGCCGGGGAACGGGTGGTCGCCGACATCGGCGAAGCTCCAGGTCACGGCCGCGATGAGGAAGGCGAACCAGCCGACGGTGACCGCGATCGCCGGTGAGTCGCGGAAGGGCGCGGGGTGGTGGCCGTCGCCGGTGCTGCCCATGACGTAGTAGGGCAGGCCGTTGCCGGCGAAGAAGCCGGCGACCAAAGCGAGGCCGATGGTTAGCAGCATGAGAGACTCCCGAAGGATAGAATCGGATTCGTGACTCCGGTTAAACGATACGGAGCGACCACTCCGGTTGTCAACGACGGTCGCCCCATGCGCGCGGACGCGCGGCGCAACCGCACCCGCGTCCTCGACGCGGCCGACGAGGTCTTCGCGACGAAGGGCGTCGCCGCCTCGACCGAGGAGGTCGCCAAGCGGGCCGGCGTGGGGATCGGCACGGTGTTTCGGCACTTCCCGAGCAAAGAGGCGCTGCTGGAGGCCGTGCTGGTGGCTCGCTTCGGGCGGCTGGCCGAGAAGGCCCGCGGCCTGGCCGGCGCTGACGACGCCGGCGCCGCCTTCTTCGGCTTCCTCACCGCGGTGGTCGACCAGAGTGCGTCGAAGAACGCGTTCGCCGAGGCCCTCGCCCAGGCCGGAGTCGATGTCGAGGCTGCGCTGGGCCGCACGGGCGCGGAGCTGTGGGAGGCCCTGGGCGTACTCCTGAGCCGGGCACAGGCAGCCGGGGCGGTGCGGCCGGACGCCGGGGTCGAGCAGGTGGTCGCGGTGCTGGTAGGCGCGTCCCGGGCGGCCGACTACGCGGCGTCGGCGGTGCCGCTCATCCTGGACGGCCTCCGCCCGCGCGGATGACTATGGCGCGTCGTCGCCGCGGGCGCGCTCCTGGCTGACGATCTCGCGGAGGTCGGGGATCTGGGCCAGCTGCTTGAGGGCCCTGGTCATCCGCACGTTGCCGTGGAGGCGCTCGCGCGTGCGGTGCAGGTAGGCCCAGTAGCCGCCGGTGAAGGGGCAGGCGTCCGCGCCGACCCGCTGCTTCGGGTCGTAGCGGCAGCCGGCGCAGAAGTCGCTCGTGCGGTTGATGTGGGCGCCGCTCACCGCGTACGCATCGGTGGTGACCGCGCTGAGCTCGGCGTGGCGGGCCATGCCGACGACGTTGCCGATCATCGCCCACTCGTGGCCGTCGACGAAGGCGCGCTCGAACCAGTCGACGAGGTCGGTCGGCCGCCAGCCGCGCTGGACCGCATAGTTGCCGAGAACGGCCTGCCGCACCGCGTGGTGGGTCCAGCCCCGGTCGCGCACGGCCGCGAGCGCCGCGGACAGGCAGCGGGCGCGGACCGACTCGGCGTCGAGCGTGGCGAACCAGTCGGGGATGGAGCTACGCCCCCGGCTGTGTGCGCCGGCCGGGTAGCCCGCGTCGACGTACCAGTACAGGTGCCAGAGGTAGTCGCGCCACCCGATCACCTGGCGGACGAAGCGCTCCACACTGGACAGCGGCGCGTGGCCCGCCCGGAACTCCTCCTCGGCGTAGCGCACGGCGGGCAGCGGCTCGAGCAGCCCCATGTTGAACGATGTGGACAGTCCACTGTGTGAGAGCCAGGGGTCGTCAGCGAGCATGTCGTCGGGGCGGCCGAAGTGTGGCAGCCGGTGGATGAGGAAGTGCTGCTGCCGGTCGAGCGCCTCGGCGCGGGTGACCGGAAACTGGCGCGGGCCGTCGCGCCCGATGAACTCGATGCCCTCCGCGGCCCAGCGGTCGAGGTCGTCGCGGACCTCGGCGTCGATGTCGTCTTCCACCGGCGCGGGCGGGGGTGGCAGCTCGCGCGGGCGCGGGGCGTCGGCGAAGCGGGCCTGCCACCGGCCGCCGACCGGCTCGTCGCCATCCATGAGCACGCGGTGGGCCTGCCTGGCGTGGCGGTAGAAGTCGTCGAGCCGGGCCGCGCCGCGCCGGCCGTCGGCCCAGGTGGCGAAGTCTTCGTGGCTGGTGACGAAGCCGCGCGGCGGCAGCATGGTCACCTTCTCCTGGGCGCGGACGAAGTCGCGGGCGCGGCGGGAGGTCGGGTGGCACACCTCGACCACCTCGCCGTAGCTCCGGAGGCCCTCGCGGTAGGTCTCGGTCTTGAGGTGCAGGGCGCGATCGCCCAGCTCAGCGGCGCGGTGGCGGATCGCGGAAAGGACCAGGTGTGCCTTTTGCCGGTGGAAGGCGCGGCGACGGAAGACCGCCTTGGACTCGATCAACAACACCGGTTGGTGCGCCCCGTCGAGAAAGTGCGGCCCCAGCTGGTCAGCGAAGAGCCATCGCCGCATGTCCAGATTCTGCCTCGTACGGCCTGGTTATGGCCATCCGGACGCCCCATTGATTACCTGTCGGTTTTCACTGTGTCTTCGCGTTCGGTCGCTCGTGCGGCGCTGAAGGCGACTCGCTCCGCACTACCCGCGGCTGACGATCGTGCCGCGGAGGCGCTCCAGGAGGGCGGCGCTGTCGTCGACCGAGCGGCGGGTGAAGACCCCGGTGGCCAGGCTCCCGTGGTCGGCCCAGCCACACACGGCCACCACGGCCTGGCCGTCTTTGCCCACGCCACAGCGCAGGTACTCGCCGCGGGTGCCGGTGTCGACCGACTCCACCTGCCGCAGGCCGTAGCGCTCGGTGAGCCGGGCGATCTCCTTCTCCAGGTCGGTCTCGGGGGAGAAGCGGAAGCCGGTCGTGCCGAAGAGCGTGACCCGCTTGCCGGCGCCGTCCGAGTACACCCCGGCGAACGTGTCCTCGGCGAGCACGTGGGTGCCGCGCAGGTCGGCTTGCAGCTGGGTGGCCACCCGCCGGCTCGCGGCGTCGTCGCGGAGGTTGAGGTCGGAGACCTCGGCGGGCAGCGACACGGACGCGGGGTACTGCTCCCACATCGGCTTACCGAAGTACGCCGGGCAGCCGCAGCAGCAGGCCAGCGTGAAGAGCAGGAGCACCCACGGCCACTTGCGCCGGCGCCGGCGGACCGCGACCGGCACGTACCCCGGTGGCGGCCGGAAGCCCGGCGGCGGCCCTTGGGGCGGCGGCGGTGGCGGCGGGCGCCTGCGTGACTTCTGCTTCTTGGGCGGCTTGCGCACGTCGGGCAGTGCCTGGCGGACCGGAGTGGCCGGCGGCAGCGCCTGCCGAGCCTGCCGGGCGGGGAGCCGGGCTGGCGGCGGTGGAAGGGGTGGCGGCGGCAAAGCCGGCGGGTGGGGTGGCAAGGCCGGCCGGCGTGGTGGCGAAGCCGGCGGAGGCGGTGGCGCGGGTGGGAGCGCCGGTGGCGGCGCCTGCGGCACGTCGAGCAGCGTGTGCGGGAATGGCTGGTCAAGCGGGTCGGCGTCGGCCCAGGGGTCGACGGGTGCGCCGCTCTCGTACGCCCGGCGCTCCTCCTCGGGCAGGTGCATCGTCGGGTCGCGCGGCGGTGGCGAGGGCGCCAGCCCGGGCGCTTCGAGGTCGTGGGCGGTGGCGAGCCAGCGCTTGCGCTTCTTCTCGGTGGGGGGTGGCACGGCGGCGGAGCCGGACCATCGCGGTGGCTCCTTGAGGGTGGGCTTGAGGCCGCTCACGCCGTCGTCGCCGGCGGGCGGGGTCACGGCCGTCGCCTCGTCCTCCCGGGGCTCCGGGCGGGTCGGGTCGGGATCCGATCCCGGCATCTTGCCCTGCACTCCCTCCACAGCACCTCGTGACTCCTCCGAGGCTAATACCGCGACACCACCCGCCGAGCCGGCGCGTATTCTGGGCGATTGGGTCACCGTCTGGAGGATTCGTGAGCATCCCGTCCGTCTTTCCGCAGCTGGAGCAGTTGCTGCCGCGCATCAGCAAGCCGATCCAGTACGTCGGCGGCGAGCTTGGCGCGGTGGTCAAAGACTGGGATTCGGCGACCGTCCGATGGGCACTGATGTACCCGGACGCGTACGAGGTGGGGCTGCCCAACCAGGGCGTCCAGATCCTGTACGAGGTGCTCAACGAGCTGCCCGACGTGCTGGCCGAGCGCACCTACGCGGTCTGGCCCGACCTGGAGCGGCTGATGCGCGAGCACGCCGTGCCGCAGTTCACGGTCGACGCGCACCGGCCGGTCGGCGCGTTCGACCTGCTCGGTGTCTCGTTCGCCACCGAGCTGGGCTACACCAACCTGCTCACCGCGCTCGACCTGGCCGGCATCCCGCTGCACGCGCGCGACCGCACGATGGCCCACCCGGTGGTCGTGGCGGGCGGGCACGCGGCGTTCAACCCCGAGCCGATCGCCGACTTCGTCGACGCGGCGGTGCTCGGCGACGGCGAGGAAGCGGTCCTGGAGATCACCAAGATCGTCCGGGAGTGGAAGGTCGAGGGGAGCCCCGGCGGCCGCGACGAGCTGCTGCTGCGCCTGGCCCGCACCGAGAGCGTGTACGTGCCGCGCTTCTACGACGTCGACTACCTGCCCGACGGCCGGATCCAGCGGGTGGTGCCAAACCGGGCGGACGTGCCTTTTCGGGTGCACAAGCGCACGACCATGAACCTCGACGAGTGGCCCTACCCGAAAAAGCCGCTGGTCCCGCTCGCCGAGACCGTGCACGAGCGATACGCGGTGGAGATCTTCCGGGGGTGCACGCGCGGCTGCCGGTTCTGCCAGGCCGGCATGATCACCCGCCCGGTGCGCGAGCGGTCGATCACGACGGTCGGGCAGATGGTCGAGGAGGGGCTGGAGTTCTCCGGCTTCTCCGAGGTGGGCCTGCTCTCGCTCTCGTCCGCCGACCACTCCGAGATCGGTGACATCTGCTCCGGCCTCGCCCAGCAGTACGAGGGCACCAACGTCTCGCTCTCGCTCCCGTCGACCCGGGTCGACGCGTTCAACATCACGCTGGCCCAGGAGCTGTCCCGCAACGGGCGGCGCACCGGGCTGACGTTCGCGCCCGAGGGCGGCTCCGAGCGGATCCGCAAGGTGATCAACAAGATGGTGTCGGAGGAAGACCTCATCCGCACCGTCGTCACGGCGTACAGCAACGGCTGGCGCCAGGTAAAGCTCTACTTCATGTGCGGCCTGCCCACCGAGACCGACGAAGACGTGCTGCAGATCGCCCGCCTCGCACACGAGGTGATCAAGGCGGGCCGGGCGGCCACCGGCTCCAAGGACATCCGCTGCACGGTCTCGATCGGCGGGTTCGTGCCCAAGCCGCACACGCCGTTCCAGTGGGCCTCGATGTGCACCCCGGAGGTGATCGACGACCGGCTGCGCAAGCTCAAGGCCGAGATCAACTCCGACCGGTCGCTGGGCCGGGCGATCGGGTTCCGTTACCACGACGGCGAGCCCTCGCTGATCGAGGGCCTGCTCTCCCGTGGTGACCGGCGTGTCGGCGCGGTCATCCGCCAGGTGTGGGAGCAGGGCGGCCGCTTCGACGGCTGGAGCGAGCACTTCTCGTACCAGCGGTGGGTCGACGCGGCCACCGCGGTGCTGCCCGGCTTCGGCGTCGACCTCGACTGGTACACCACCCGCGAGCGGGAGGAGACCGAGGTGCTGCCCTGGGACCACCTCGACTCCGGCCTCGACAAAGACTGGCTCTGGCAGGACTGGCAGGACTCGCTGTCCGAGTACGAGCAGGACGACTGCCGCTGGACCCCGTGCTTCGACTGCGGCGTCTGCCCCTCGATGGACACCGAGATCCAGATCGGCCCCACCGGCCGCAAGCTGCTGCCCCTGACGCCGGTCGCCACCCCGCGCTGACCCGAGGAGCTATCCAAATCAGCAGGAAACCACAGCCGGAGGGGGGCCAGGCGCCGGTCGTCCAGCGGATCCGCATCCGGTACGCCAAGCGCGGCCCGCTCCGGTTCACCTCGCACCGCGACTTCGCCCGCGCGTTCGAGCGGGCGGTGCGCCGCGCCGGAGTGCCGATCGCCTTCTCACAGGGCTTCACCCCGCACCCGAAGATCTCGTACGCCTCGGCGGCGCCCACCGGGGTGGCCAGCGAGGCGGAGTACCTGGAGATCGGCCTCCAGGCCACGACCGCCCCGGCGGCGGTCCGCGAGTCGCTCGATGCCGCCCTCTCGCCCGGCCTCGACGTGCTCGACGCGGTGGAGGCGCGCCCGGGCACGAGCCTCGCCGACCGGATCGACGCCTCGTCGTGGCGGATCGAGCTGCCCGGCGTCGAGCCCGACACGCTGGGGCACGCGGTGGCCGCGTTCACGGCCGCCGAGGAGGTGCTCGTGGAGCGCCTCACGAAGCAAGGGCGGCGCACGTTCGACACGCGCGGGGCAGTGGCCGCCATCTCTGTGATCTCTCAGTCGGCGGCACCTAGCGAGGTCACGGCCGTACCGTGTGCGATACTCGACCTAGTCGTACGGCAGGTCACCCCGTCCGTACGGCCCGATGACGTTCTTGCCGGCCTCCGCGTGGTGGCCGACCTGGAGCCGCCGGTGCCCCCTCGGGCGACCCGGCTGGCGCAGGGCACGCTGACCGCGCAGGGGGCGATCGTCGATCCGTTGGAGGCGGATCGCGACGAGATACCCATCGGTGAACGCTAGCCGGCCTCCGGCCAGCGCTCAGCAGGCAGACTTCGGTGGCCAGCTCGTGAGGGCGAGCCGCCGGAAACACTTTGCGGCGACCCTGCGTGGCAGCGCTCACCCGCGCCCGGGGCCGCCAGAACTGGAGAACGCCCATGCTCGACAACGAGCCAGAGGGCGGTGACCGGACCGGTTCCGAGCCGGCCGGCGATACCGCCGAAAGCATCACCCCTGTCAAGCGCACCCGTACCACCCGGCGCAAGGCGGCCGAGCCTGCCGAGGCGAGTACGGAGGCGACCACACCGACCCGGAGGCGGCGTAAGGCTGTCGTACCGGATGAATCGGGCGTAGCACCGGAAATCGTGGCGGAAGCCGCGCCGGTCATCGAAGAGCCCGTTCCTGCCAAGACCACGCGTACCAGGCGGAAGAAGGCAGCTCCCGCGGCCGAGCCGCTGACCGAGCCGGCCACCGAGGCCGTGGTCACCGAGCCGGTGGCGGCCGAGGCGCCCGCGGCCGAGCAGCCGACGAGCCGGCGCCGCAGGGCGGCACTCTCCGCACCGACCGTGCTCTTCATGGCGCCTGAGGCCGAAGACGAGCCGCCCGCCAAGGCCGCCCGCAAGGCTCGCGCCGAAAAGGCCGCGGAGCCCGCGGCCGAGCCGGAGCCCGCCCCCGCGGCGGCCGCCACCGACGAGGCCACCGAGACCGCCGAGCCGTCCCGACGGCGGCGCCGCGCACGGCGTACCACCGAAACGGTGGAAGCGGAGCCGGAGGTCATCGCGGAGAGCACCTCCGCGGAGGACGAGGAAGACGAAGAGGAAGACGACGAGGACGAAGACGGCATCGGCCGCCGCCGGCGGCGCCGTGGCCGGCGTGGCCGGGGCCGCGGGCGCGGCACGGCGGACGACGAGGCCGAAGAGGACGAGCCGGCGGCCGAGGCGGCCGACGAAGAGGAGGAGGACGACGAGGACGGCGAGCCGCTGACCCGTCGCCGCCGCCGTCGCCGCCGCAAGGGCTCCAGCGACGTCGACTCGGGCGCCGACGACGGCGTGCCCACGGTCGTCAAGATCCGCGAGCCGCGGCGCGGCTCCGACGAGGTGCAGGGCGTCTCCGGCTCGACCCGCCTCGAGGCCAAGCGCCAGCGCCGCCGTGACGGGCGCGAGCAGCGCCGCACCCGCCCGCCGATCCTGAGCGAGTCGGAGTTCCTGGCCCGCCGCGAGGCGGTCGACCGGGTGATGGTCGTGCGCCAGCGCGGCGACCGCACCCAGATCGCGGTGCTCGAAGACGGCGTGCTCGTCGAGCACTACGTGACCCGCGCGTCGGCCGGCACGATGGCCGGCAACGTCTACCTCGGCAAGGTGCAAAACGTCCTGCCCAGCATGGAGGCGGCCTTCGTCGACGTGGGGCGTGGGCGCAACGCCGTGCTGTACGCCGGCGAGGTCAACTGGGACGCCACCGGCCTGGAAGGGCGGGCCCGCTCGATCGAGCAGGCGCTCAAGTCCGGCGACTCGGTGCTCGTGCAGGTCACCAAGGATCCGATCGGCCACAAGGGCGCCCGCCTCACCAGCCACATCGCCCTCTCCGGGCGACACCTTGTGTACGTGCCGCACGGCAACGCCTCCGGCATCAGCCGCAAGCTCCCCGACAACGAGCGCAAGCGCCTGCGCGACGTGCTCAAGAAGCTCGTGCCCGACGGCGCCGGTGTGATCGTGCGCACCGCCGCCGAGGGCGCCAGCGAAGACGAGCTGGCCCGCGACGTCAAGCGGCTGCAGGCGCAGTGGGAGGACATCCAGGCCCGGGCCGCCGAGGGCGGTGCGCCGGCGCTGCTCTACGAGGAGCCCGACCTCGTCATCCGGGTCGTCCGCGACCTGTTCAACGAAGACTTCCGCGAGCTCGTGGTGCAGGGCGACGGCGCGTACGACATGGTCGAGTCGTACCTGCAGCACGTATCGCCCGACCTCGTCGCGCGGCTGCGCCGCCACGCCGGCGCGGTCGACGTATTCGCCGAAAAGCGGATCGACGAGCAGATCCTCAAGGGCCTCGACCGCAAGGTGTTCCTGCCCTCCGGCGGCCACCTGGTCATCGACCGCACCGAGGCGATGACGGTCATCGACGTCAACACCGGCAAGTACACCGGTGCGGGCGGCAACCTCGAGGAGACCGTCACCCGCAACAACCTCGAGGCGGCCGAGGAGATCGTGCGCCAGCTGCGGCTGCGCGACCTGGGCGGCATCGTCGTGATCGACTTCATCGACATGGTGCTGGAGTCCAACCGCGAGCTCGTGCTGCGCCGCCTCACCGAGTGCCTCGGGCGCGACCGCACCAAGCACCAGGTCACCGAGATCACCTCGCTCGGCCTCGTGCAGATGACCCGCAAGCGGATCGGCGCGGGCCTGCTGGAGGCGTTCAGCGAGACCTGCGAGCACTGCAAGGGCCGCGGCCTGATCATCCACACCGAGCCGGTGCCGGCGAAGAACTCCTCGGGCTCGTCCAGCTCCGGGGCCGGCGACAAGGTCAAGGCGGTCGCCGCGGCGCCGCGGACCGCCGAGCCGACCGCCAACGGCACCTCGGGCGTGGCCGGCGGGCGCCGGCGGGGCCGCAAGGGCGCCGCGACCTCCGTCGCGCCAGAGCCGGTCGAGGCGGCGCCGGCTTACGACGAGGACGAGACGATGGGGTACGACCTGTCGCGTTACGAAAACGCGATGGAGGAGGACGAGCCGGCCGTGACGGAGGCGGTCGAGCCGATGCGCCTGGCCGGCCCGGACGACCCCGATGCGCTCGACGAGGAAGAGGACGCCGAGGAGGCGGCCGCCGGCGCGGGTGGCCGGCGGCGCACCCGGCGCGGTGGTGCCCGGCGGCGCACCCGCCCGTAGGCTCTGTCCCATGGGTCGAGCCCCTCTGCTGGCGGTCGTTGTCGCATTCGTGCTGGCGGGGGCGGGGTGTTCGGCTGACAGCCCGGACGCCTCGCCTTCCGCGCCGGCGTCGGCCTCGGGTGGCGCTTCGGTGGCACCCGATCCGACGTCGTCGGCGCCCTCCGGCTCCCCGGGTGTGACCGAGACCGGGCCGGCCTCAGGCAACGCCAAGCAGGTGTGCGCCGACGCGCTGGCGGCCAGCGGCAAGGGGGTGACCACGTTCCTGGCCGAGTTGGGCAACATGCTCAAGGCGGCCGGGGAGGGCGACGGCAAGGCCGAGTACGAGGCCCGGCAGAAGGCCGAGGCCGCGCTCGCCACGTGGTCCAGCGCGATGAAGGAGCAGGCGGCCAGGGCCACCGACGGGCGGCTGCGCACGGTGCTGACCGAGATCGGCGACGAGGTGGGCAAGATGCGCGCCGACATCGACAGCGTCAACAGCGCGAAGCTCGACCAGCTTCAGCAGCGCCTGGACACCTTGTGCGCCAGCTGATTTGGTCCGGCCCGGGTGCGTGACGTATTCTTGCCGGTGGCGCACGTTAGGTGCGCCCGGGTTTTGGTGTGCTCATCAGGCTCTGTGTGCCCGTAAATCATCCGCTAGCGACAGGGAGTCCGCGTCCGATGTACGCGATCGTCAAGACCGGCGGCAAGCAGTACAAGGTCGCCGAGGGCGACGTGATCGAGGTCGAGAAGCTCGTCGGCGAGCCCGGCGATGCGGTGACGCTCCCCGCGGTGCTCCTCGTCGACGGTGACGACCTCGTCACCGACGCGGCCAAGCTGGCGGAGGTCTCGGTCTCCGCCGAGATCGCCGCTCACACCAAGGGCCCGAAGATCCGGATTCACAAGTTCAAGAACAAGACCGGTTACCACAAGCGCCAGGGCCACCGCCAGCCGCTGACCCAGGTCAAGGTGACCGGCATCTCCAGCGGGAAGTAAGGACGAGGCGACATGGCTCACAAAAAGGGTGCCTCCAGCTCGCGCAACGGCCGCGACTCGGAGGCAAAGCGCCTCGGCGTGAAGCGGTTCGGGGGGCAGGTCGTCAGCGCGGGTGAGATCCTGATCCGCCAGCGCGGCACCAAGTTCCACCCGGGTGACCTGGTCGGCCGCGGCGGCGACGACACGCTCTTCGCGCTGGCGGCGGGTTCGGTCCAGTTCGGCACCAAGCGCGGGCGCAAGACCGTCAGCATCGTGCCGGCGCAGCAGTAGTTTCTCGGTTTTCCGAGCGGGCTGGGACCTGGTGTCCCGGCCCGCTTCGTTTTGTCTTGAAAGGATGGGGTCGTGGCGACGTTTGTCGACCGGGTCTTGCTGCACCTGCAGGCGGGTGACGGCGGGCACGGGTGCGTCTCCATCCACCGGGAGAAGTTCAAGCCGTTCGGCGGCCCCGACGGTGGCAACGGCGGGCACGGCGGCAGCGTCTCGCTGGTCGTCGACCCGCAGGTGCACACGCTGCTCGACTTCCACTTCCGGCCGCACATCAAGGCGGAAAACGGCAAGGGCGGGCAGGGCTCCAACCGCGACGGCGCCAACGGTGGCGACCTTGTGCTGAAGGTGCCGGACGGCACCGTGGTGCAGACCGCGGGCGGCGAGACCGTCGCCGACCTGGTGGGCGCCGGCACCACGATCGAGATCGCGCGCGGTGGCCGGGGCGGCCGGGGCAACGCGGCGCTCGCCAGCTCCCGCCGCAAGGCGCCCGGCTTCGCGGAGCTGGGCGAGCCTGGCGACCGGCTCGACGTCGTGCTGGAGCTGAAGAGCGTCGCCGACGTGGGCCTCGTCGGGTTTCCGTCGGCGGGCAAGTCGTCGCTGATCTCCGTGCTCTCCGCCGCCAAGCCCAAGATCGCTGACTACCCGTTCACCACGCTCGTGCCCAACCTGGGCGTCGTGCGGGTCGACGACAACACGTTCACGATCGCCGATGTGCCGGGGCTGATCCCGGGTGCGGCGACGGGCAAGGGGCTCGGGCTGGAGTTCCTGCGCCACATCGAGCGGTGCGCCGTGCTCGTACACGTGGTCGACGCGGCCTCGCTGGAGCCGGGTCGCGACCCGCTCAGTGACATCGACGCGATCGAGGCGGAGCTCTCCGAGTACGGCGGGCTCGCCGACCGCCCCCGCCTGGTGGTGCTCAACAAGATCGACGTGCCGGACGCCCGCGACCTGGCCGAGATCACCCGCCCCGACATCGAAGCGCTCGGGCTGCCCGTCTACGAGGTGAGCACCGCGACGCGCGAAGGGCTCAAGGAGCTGACCTACGCGCTGGCCGAGCTCGTGCGGCAGGCCCGCGAGCTGGCGCCCGCACCGGAGCCGACCCGCATCGTGATCCGCCCGCCGGCGGTCGACGACACCGGGTTCACAGTCACCGAGGAAGACGGGGCGTACGTCGTTCGCGGCCCAAGGCCCGAGCGATGGGTGCGCCAGACCAACTTCGACAACGACGAGGCGGTGGGCTTCCTCGCCGACCGGCTGGAGCGGCTCGGGGTGGAGGAAGCGCTGGCCAAGGCCGGTGCCGAGCCCGGAGACCTGGTGCGGATCGGGGCGCGGGAGTTCGACTGGCAGCCGACCGCCGGGGAGTACACGGCCGGCCCGCGCGGCACCGACATCCGGCTGGAGGATCCTTCGGCGCGGGCCACCGCGGCGGAGCGCCTGGCCGCGCACCGGGCCCGCCAGCCACAACGCGATCCGAGCAGCGGCGCCGTTTTGGAGTCGGATCCCACGGACGAATAGTGTCCGTATTCGGTCCACATGCACGAAACCTGGCGGAAATCGCGTCCGGCTACTTTGGACTGGTGTTGATAGAAGCCCGTCCCGTCGACGACGCCGAGTTGGGCACGTTGATCACGGCGTTGCAGCGGGAGCTTCGCGAGGCCGGCGGCGGGCTGGATCACACGTTCGGAGACGGCGCCCAGCACCTCGTGGGCGTGGTCGACGGGCGAGCCGTGGCCTGCGGTGCGCTCCAGGCCATCGACAAGCAGACCGGCGCCATCCGCCGCATGTACGTGCGGCCGGCCTTCCGGGGCCGGGGCATCGCGCGCCAGATGCTCGCCGCCCTCGAAGAGATGGCCCTCGACGCCGGGCACGTGGTGCTGCGCCTGGAGGCTGCTGTTTACCTGCCGGCCGCTTTGGCGCTGCTCCGCTCCGCCGGATACGGCGAGACGCCCGCGCACGGCTTCGAAAAGCGCATCCTCGTCGCGGCTTGACCGCCCAGCCTCTCAGCCGCCGACCGCCGCCGGGGCGGTGTCCCGCTCGTGCTCGGCGACTCGCGCACGGCCGCGGATGAGGAGGCAGGAGAGTGCCGCCGCGGCGAGGATCGCCAGCGGGAGGATGAGCGTCAGGCGCATCGCGTGAGTGAATCCCTCCCGAAACGCTCGCTCCGCCGCCCCCGCGATCACCTGCCGCACCTGGTCGGGAAGGCTCTGCGGCAGCGGCACGCCGGTCTGCCCCGCACCCACGTGCAGGCTGCCCGTGCTGGCGTCGCTGAACCCGTTGACGAACTGGTCGCGGTACTGCTGGGGCACCGTCCCGGCCTCGTCTCGCGCGGCCCGCGGCAGGTCGCTCGCCAGCCGAGCCTGTAGGAGCGCGCCGACGGCCGCCGAGCCGATCACGCCGCCGAGCTGGCGGCTGGTGTTGATCAGGCCGGAGGCGGCGCCGGCCACCTGGGGTGCGATGTCGCGCATCGCGATCGTCTGCAGCGGCGCGAAGGTCATGCCCAGGCCGGTGCCGGCGACGAGCAGGCCGGGCAGCAGGCTCCACTGCCCGGAGTCGGGCTGGGCCAGCCACACCACCAGCCCCATGCCGACCGACCACAGCGTGAGCCCGGTGAACAGGATCCACTTGCCGCCCATCCGGTCGGCGGCGCGCCCGGCGAACGGGGCGATCACCATCGAGAGCAGCGACATCGGTGCCACCGCGACACCGGCCCGCAGCGCGCTCAGGCCGATCACCGACTGCAGGTAGATGACAAGGGACAGGAAGAGCCCGAGCATGCCGAACGCGATCGCGCCGACCACCCAGTTCATGAGCGAGAAGTTGCGGTCCGAGAAGATCGAGAAGGGGACGAGCGGCTCCTTCATCCGGGTCACGTACTGGTGGACGAAGAACGCCACCATCACCAGCGCACCGGCCCCGATCAGCTCCGGGATCGTGATCGGCCCCCACACCTCGCTCCAGTGGTGCGACTCGCCCTCGATCAGGCCGTACGTGATGAGGAAGAGCCCGACCGTGGCCAGCAGCGTGCCGGTCCAGTCGAGGCGGTGGCGGCGGTTGAGCTTGAGGTTTGGCATCACGACCGCGGCGAGTGCGACGGTGACCGCACCGACCGGCACGTTGACGAAGAAGATCCACTCCCAGCCCCAGTCGGTGACAAGGTAACCGCCGAGCGTCGGGCCGGTGACCGTGGCGACGCCGGCCACACCGCCCCAGACTCCGAACGCGGCACCGCGCTTCTCCGGCGGGAAGATCACCGTGATCACCGAGAGCGTCTGCGGGGTGAGCAGCGCGCCACCCACACCCTGCACGACGCGCGCGGCGACGAGCTGGCCCGGGCTTGTGGCGAACCCGCACGCCGCCGAGGCCAGCGTGAACACCACAAGGCCGACGATGAACAGCTGCTTGGGCCCGTACAGGTCGCCGAGGCGGCCGGCGGTGATCAGGAGGACGGCGTAGACCAGCACGTACGCGTTGACGATCCACAGGATCTGGTCGAGCGACGCGTCGAGGCTGGCGCTCATGTCCGGGATCGCGATGTTGACGATCGTCGTGTCGAGCAAGATCATGAAAAAGCCGAGGCAGAGCGTGGCGAGCACCAGCCAGGGGCTGTGCTGCCGCTCGGCGGCGTCCCGCGATGTGCCCATAAGTCCATGCCTACCCGATCTCGGACCCGTCACGCGATCAATCCCAGGGCTCTCCGTGCCCGGTGCACCGTCTCGGCCGTGACCTCCCGGGCCCGCTCCGCGCCGTCGGCGAGCACCCTCCGCACGTACCCCGGATCGCGGGAGAGCTCGGTGAAGCGCGCCTGGACGGGCCGGACGGCGGCGACCACCGCCTCGGCGGCGGCCCGCTTGAGCTGCCCGTACGACGTGAAGCCGGACGCGAGCGCGGCGGGTGACCCACCCGCGCAGCCGGCGAGGATCTCCAGCAGGTTGGCCACCCCGGGCCTCGTCTCGGGCTCGTAGCCGACCGTGTCACCCGAATCGGTGACCGCACGCATCACCTTTCGCTCGATCACCTCGGGCGGGTCGAGCAGGAAGAGCGTGCCGGCCGCGCCCCTTGACTTGCTCATCTTCGCGCTCGGGTCCGACAGATCCATCACCCGCGCCGCGACCTCGGGTTTCACCGCGCGCGGCACGACGAACGTCGGTCCATAGTGGGTGTTGAACCGGGTGGCCACGTCGCGGGCCAGCTCGACGTGCTGGCGCTGGTCGTCGCCGACCGGCACCTCGGCCGTGTCGTGCAGCAGGATGTCGGCGGCCATCAGCACCGGGTACGTGAGCAGGCTCAGCCGGGTGCTCCGCCCCGACCCCCGCTCCTTGAACTGGATCATGCGGTGCGCCTCGCCGTAGCGGGTCGCGCACTCCAGCAGGTAGTGCAGCTCGGTGTGTTCGGACACCTGGGACTGCAGGTAGAAGAGGCTCCGTTCCGGGTCGACGCCGGCCGCGAGCAGCAGCGTCGCCACCTCGAGCGTGAGCTGGCGCAGCTCGGCCGGTTCGTGGGGCATGGTCATCGCGTGCAGGTCGGCCACGAAGGTCACCGGCCGCGTCCGCCGCTGCGCGGCGACGACCGGCCGGACTGCCCCGAGCAGGTTGCCGAGGTGGAGGTGGCCGGTGGGCTGGAAACCGGTGAGGGTCGCGGTGGTCGTCATCATGGGCTCCTTTTCTGGCACGGGAGCCGCCCTGCTCCGGACACGCGAAAACGGCCGCCCGGAGGGGCGGCCGTCGAGTGTCTGGGGTCTGCGCGAACGCGTGTGGGCCGCCCGTCAGGCGGTCCACCAGCCGAGGTGCCGGAGCGTCGTACGCATGTGGTCAACAGTAGCAGGGGGCCAGGTGCTGGCCCCTGTGTTGGCTCCTCCGGTGGGGCGTGGGGGTGGGCTTTGCTGGTGGCCGGTTCAAAGGGGCAGGGCCGGCCCGCGGCGGGCCCGGATGGCAGCCGGGCGCCCGTCTCGGCTCGGCCGCCCCCCGTGTGCACCGGGCCGTGGTGGCCGGAGATCCGGAGGTGGGGTTGTGGCGCTTCAGGAGTTCGTGCTCGTGGTGGCGGGCGTGCCCCGTGACGCCGTCCTGAGGTCGTGCGACGGGCTCGCCCCGGCCCCGGGCTTCCGCGAGGGCGTCGGCGCGGTGGTGGTCCGCCGGCACGCGCCCGACCTGGCGCAGGCGGTCACGGCGGCCGTGCACGACGTCGAGTCGGCCGGGCTGCGGCCGGTGCGGGTGGCCGCGGGCGACTGGGTCACGCTCGCTGAGGTCGCCGCCCGGATCGGGCGGTCCCGCGAGATCGTGCGGCTGTGGTCGGTCGGGCGGCAGGGCCCGGGCGGCTTTCCGCCGCCGCTCAACCCGGGGTGCGAGACGTCGTTCTACAGCTGGGCCGAGATCGTGCCGTGGCTGCGCCGCCGGATGGGATACGAGCTGCCCGACGAAGAGCCGGTGCTCGTGGCGATGAACCTCGCGCTTCAGCTGCGCCGGCTCGCGCCCCGGATCGCCCGCATGGAGGTCGTCCGTGAGCTGGTCGGGTGAGCGCGCGGGTCAGTCGATGTCAAACTCGCCATCCTGGGCGCCGCCCACGAAGGCGTCCCACTCGTCCTTGGTGAAGACCAGCACCGGGCCGTCCGGCTCGCCCGCGTTGCGCAGGCCGATCAGCTCGTCGACGAAGGCGACCTCGACCGCGCTTTCCGACTCGTCGCCCTTGGCCCGCTGCCACACCGCCCGGCTCAGGTCAAAGTCACCCTTGGGGTGCTGGGCCATCGTGTACTCCCTCGTCCTGGCCCTCAGTGCGCTCACTGCGCGAGGGCTGTTCGCGAGGAAGGCTATACCGCGCCTGATCGGGCAGGATGGGCGGATGCGAAGCCTTACCCGGGCCGAGGCGGTCGAGCGTGCTGAGCTGCTCACCGTCGAGTCGTACACCGTGGAGCTGGACGTGACCGGCGGTCCCGAGCGGTTCCTGTCCACGGCGACCGTGCGTTTCCGCGCGGCCCGGGCGGGAGCCGCGACGTTCGCCGAGATCAGACCGGCCGAGCTGCGGTCGGCCCGGCTCAACGGCGCGCCGCTCGACGTGGCCACGCTCGACGGCAACCGCCTGCCGCTGCTGGCGCTCGCCGAGGCCAACGAGCTCGTGGTCGAGGCCGAGATGGCGTATTCCAACGCCGGCGAGGGTCTGCACCGCTTCGTCGATCCGGCCGACGGCGAGATCTATCTGTACGCGATGTCCTTTCTGGACGCCGCCCAGCGGATCTTCGCCTGCTTCGACCAGCCCGACCTCAAGGCGCCGCTCGCGCTGACCGTGCGCGCGCCGGAGGGCTGGCTCGTGGCGGCCAACGGGGCGGGCGACGGCGACGGGCGGTTCGCCACCACGCCGCCGCTGGCCACGTACTTCGTCTCGCTGATCGCTGGTCCCTACCACGCGCGCTACGACGAGCACGACAGCATACCGCTCGGCCTCTTCTGCCGGCGCTCGCTCGCCGCCCACCTTGACAAGGACGCCGACGAGATCTTCGCGATCACCAAGGCGTGCTTCGACCGGTTCCACGAGCTGTTCGGGGTGCGCTACCCGTTCGGCAAGTACGACCAGGCGTTCGTGCCGGAGTTCAACGCGGGGGCGATGGAAAACCCGGGCCTGGTGACGTTCCGCGACGAGCACCTCTTCCGGTCGGCGGTCACCGACGGCGACCGCGAGTGGCGGGCCGTCACGATCGCGCACGAGATGGCGCACCAGTGGTTCGGCGACCTGGTGACCATGCGGTGGTGGGACGACCTCTGGCTCAACGAGTCGTTCGCGGAGTACCTAGGGGTGCGGGTGACCGCCGAGTCGACTCGCTACGACCGGGCGTGGACCACTTTCGGGTTGCGGCGCAAGGCTTCCGGATACGCCGCCGACCAGCGGCCATCCACACACCCGGTGGCGCCGGACGAGGTGGCCGACGCGGCACACGCGCTGCTCAACTTCGACGGCATCTCGTACGCCAAGGGTGCCTCGGTGCTCCGCCAGCTCGTCGCCGCGCTGGGCGACGAAGCGTTCTTCGCCGGTCTGCGGGCACACTTCGAGGCGCACCGGTTCGGCAACGCGACGCTCGCCGACCTGCTCGCCGCCCTCTCCGAGGCCAGCGGTCGCGACCTGCGCGGGTGGGCGGACGTGTGGTTGCGGCGGGCCGGCGTCGACACGCTGAGCGCCGAGATGGCCACAGTGGACGGCCGATTCGAGAGTGTCCACATCGCACAGATGGGCGCGCTACGCCCGCACCGGGTGGGTCTCGGTGTCTACGACGGCCCGGTGCTCCGCGGGGTCGTGCCCGTCGACGTCGCGGGGGAGCGCACCGAGGTGGCCGAGCTGGCCGGCGAGCCGGTGGCCGATCTGTTGCTGGTCAACTCCGGCGACCTGACGTTCGCCAAGGTACGCCTCGACGCCGCCTCAGCCGCGGCGGCGACGCGGATCCTGCCGGGGCTCGGCGACTCGCTCGACCGCGCCGTGCTGTGGTCCACGGTCGTCGACTCGGTACGCGACGGCGACAGCTCACCCGCCGACCTCGTGGCGCTCGTGGTGACCGCGCTGCCGCTGGAGACCGAGCCCGTCGTGGTCGAAGGGGTGCTGGGCATGACCGGCGACCTGCTCGACCGCTACCTCGACGCGGCGCCGCGGGAGATCGCGTTGCAGCCGGTGGCGATGGCCTGCGACCGCCTGCTCGCGAGCGCGTCGCCCGGCGGGTCGCTGCAGCTCGCGGCGGCGCGCGGGCTGATCGGGTCGAGCACCGACGCGCGCCGCCTCGCCGGCTGGCTCAAGGGCAAGGGCGTGCCCGAAGGGCTGCGGATCGACACCGACATGCGGTGGGCGCTGTACTACCGGCTGGCGGTGCTGGGCGCGGCCGGTCCGGACAAGATCGAGGCGGAGCTGGCCGCCGACCAGAGCGCGAGTGGTGAGCAGTGGGCGGCGCGCTGCCGCGCCGCGCTGCCGGATCCGGCCGCCAAGGAGCGGGCGTGGCGGGTCATCGCCGCGGAGACGACGCTCTCCAACCGGCTCGTCGAGGCGCACGCGGAGGGCTTCTGGCAGCCGGAGCAGCTCGACCTCACCCGGTCCTATGTGGAGCGTTACTTCGCCGACATGCCGGCTGCCGCGCGGATGCGTACCCCATGGGCCGCCGACGCTGTCGCCAAGCGCGCGTTTCCCCGCTACGCCGTGGCGGCGTCCACCCGGGAGGCGGCCGCGGCAATGCTGGCCCGCGACGACCTGGAGCCGGGCCTGCGCCGGGTCGTCGTCGACGCGGACGATGACCTGCGCCGCGCCCTCGCCGCCCGCGGCTGATCCACGGCGCTTTACGATTTCGGCCATGGCGGACGATACGCGGCGGATCGGCATCATGGGTGGCACATTCGACCCGATCCACCATGGGCACCTCGTGGCGGCGAGCGAGGTGGCCAACCGGTTCGCGCTCGACGAGGTGGTCTTCGTGCCCACCGGCGAGCCGTGGCAGAAGGCGGACGTCAAGGTGAGCCCCGCCGAAGACCGCTACCTCATGACGGTGATCGCCACCGCCTCCAACCCGCAGTTTCACGTCAGCCGCGTCGACATCGACCGCGACGGCCCCACCTACACCGTCGACACCCTCCGTGACCTGCGCGCGGAGTACGGGCCCAAGGCACAGCTCTTCTTCATCACCGGGGCAGACGCGCTGCAGAAGATGCTGTCCTGGAAAGACACCGACCAGATGTTCGAGATGGCGCACTTCATCGGGGTGACGCGGCCCGGGTTCGCGCTCTCCGACGACCACCTGCCCGCCGACACGGTCAGCCTGGTGCAGGTGCCCGCCATGGCCATCTCGTCGACCGACTGCCGGGCGCGCGTCGCGATGGGCAAGCCGGTCTGGTACCTCGTCCCGGACGGTGTGGTGCAGTACATCGCCAAGAGGCGCCTTTACAGGTGATTTGTCGCCTTTACCGCCGCCCGGCACGTGAGCCGGTGTGAGAGGCTAGTCGGGTGAGTGCATCCGAGCGCGCCCGTGAGATGGCGCTGAGCGCCGCCCAGGCCGCCGCCGACAAGAAGGCGCAGGACATCGTCATCATCGACGTGGCCGAGCAGATGGTCATCACCGATGCCTTCGTGCTCGCCTCCGCGCCCAACGAGCGGCAGGTCCAGGCGATCGTGGACGCGATCGAGGAGGCGCTCGTCAGCCTGCCGGAAAAGGCAAAGCCGGTGCGGCGTGAGGGCGAGCGTTCCGGGCGCTGGGTCCTGCTCGACTACGTCGACATCGTGGTGCACGTGCAGCACACCGAGGAGCGGGAGTTCTACGCCCTCGACCGCTTGTGGAAGGACTGCCCGACGATCCCGTTCGTGGATCGCGCCCTGGTAGAGGCGGAATGACCCGTCTGATCGTCTGGCGCCACGGCAATACCGACTGGAATGCGACTGATCGCGTCCAAGGCCAGACGGACACCCCACTCAATGATCTTGGTCGTGAGCAGGCGGAGGTCGCCGCGCCGCTGCTGGCCGGCTTCCACCCCGACGCGATCGTGGCGAGCGACCTGCGGCGGGCCGCCGACACGGCCGCCGCGCTCGCCGCGCTGACCGGCCTGCCGGTGCGCACCGACTCCCGGCTGCGCGAGCGTTCTTACGGCCAGTGGCAGGGCCTCACCATGGCCGAGGTGGCCGAGCGCTTTCCGACCGAGCACGCCCGCTGGCGGGCCGGCGAGCAGCCGCAGGGCTGCGACGTGGAGACCCTCGACGACCTGGGCAAGCGGGTGGGGCAGGCGCTCCAGGAGGCGGCTGACCAGGTGCCCGGCGGCACGGTGGTCGTGGCCACCCACGGCGGCGCCGCGCGGCAGGGGTGCGGCTTCCTGCTCGGCTGGTCGTCAGACGTGCTCCGCCGGGTGGGGCCGCTGCAAAACTGCCACTGGACCGATCTCAGCCACGACCACGTGCGCGGGTGGTGGCTGCGCGCCCACAACAGTGGGCCGTCCACGCACCGCCCGACTCCATCCCCCGTGTGAGGAACCAGGTGCGGTCGGGCGGCGTCGCATCTGGCATGGGTATTCGCCGTGCTCTCGCCGTGCTCGTCGTGGCCGCCGCGCTGCTCGGCGGCTGTGCTGGCACCGACACGGATGATCCCGGAGGTGATGTGGTGAGCCCTTCCGCTTCCCCGTCGTTTCCCGAAGACCTGCCCACGCCCACTCCGTCGGGAAGCAAGCCCTCGGGTGGCGCGGCGATGGAGATCAGCGGCACGGTCGTGGAGGGCGTCGAGATGGGGTGCCGGCTGATCGACCAGTACCTGCTGATGCCCGGCCCCGGGATCAACCGAGACGACCTGCGGATCGGCGCCACCCTCACCGTCCGCGGACGGGTGGAGCAGGGCATGGTGACCACCTGCCAGCAGGGGACGCCGTTCGTGGTCACCGAGATCGTGTCGCGTTGACCACCTGATCCGCTACGGTGCCCGCATGAGCGAGCGCAGCGGGCCCGGGGTGGAGCGGGGACGGCCGTGAGCGTCGCGGTCGTCACGGACTCCACCGCGTACCTTCCCGCCGGGCACGATGTAACCGTCGTCCCGCTCACCGTCGTGATCAACGGCGTCGAGGGCCGCGAGGGCCTGGACGCCACACCTGCCGAGGTCGCCAGGGCACTCGGCGCGCGGCGGGTGGCCGTGACGACCTCGCGGCCGTCGCCGGAGCTGTTCGTCTCCACCTACCGCGGGCTGCTCGACGGAGGCGCTCAGGGCGTCGTGTCGGTGCACCTGTCCGCGGAGCTGTCCGGCACGGTCGAGTCCGCCACCCTCGCGGCGGCTGAGGTGGGCGAGCGCGTCGCGGTGGTCGACGCACGATCGACGGGCATGGGCCTCGGCTTCCCGGCGCTCGCGGCCGCCGAGGCCGCCGCCGGGGGCGCCGACCTTGACGGGGTACGCCGAGCGGCCGCCGACGCCATCGAGCGCACCACCACGCTGCTGTATGTCGACACGCTCGAGTTCATCCGCCGAGGTGGCCGCATCGGGCCGGCCTCGGCGCTGCTCGGCACCGCGCTGTCGGTGAAGCCGATCCTGCACGTGTCGGATGGCGCGATCGTGCTCCGTGACAAGGTCCGCACGGCCAGCCGCGGCCTGGCCCGCCTTGTCGACCTGGCGGTGGAGACGGCCGGCGAGTCCGATGTGGACGCCGCGGTGCACCACCTCGGCGCCGGCGAACGCGCGGCGGTGCTGGCGGACGCGCTGAGCGCGCGACTGGGGGAGCGCCTTCACGAGCGGTACGTGACGGAGGTCGGCGCGGTGGTCGCCGCCCACGTGGGCCCCGGCCTGCTCGGCATCGTGATCCACCGCCGCGGTTAGGGCTTTGCTCATAGCACGTCGGGCGTTGATCAGGTGGTTTTCCACAACCGGCTTCGTTGTCCACAGGCGACGATGACGGCCGCGCGCCACCGGGCCGGTCGGGCCTAGCGTCACCGCGTGCCCAGGGGATCGAGCGAAGACCAAGCGGCCGTGCGGCATCGCCTCATGCGCCTGAGCGACGGGCCTCCGGCCGCTTCGGCGAGTGGCCGCGCGTCGGTGCCGTCGGCCGCGGCCAGCCAGGCCGATCGTGGAGGCCTCGCCTCCCCGGGGCTTCAGCCGCTCGACGGTGGCGACGTGGTGTCCCTCCGGTCCGTCGAGGACGTAGCCCGACCCGGTCGGCAGCGCGTGCCCGGCTCGTCCGATGTGGCTTCTCGGCCGCCGAGCCGTGCGGGCGGCGGGTCGGCGTTCGATCCGGGGCGGCGTGGGGTGCGGGCGCTCGCGGCGGTGGCGGCCGTCGTCGTGCTCGTCGCGGCGGCGATCGCCTGGTTCTCGCGGCCGCGCGCCGAGCCCGTCGCGACCGAGCCGGTGCCCGCGGTGACCGGGGGCGTCCAGCCGGAGCAGGCGGCACCGTCGGCCGGTGGTGGTGAGGTCGTGGTCGCGGTGGCGGGCAAGGTCCACAAGCCGGGCCTCGTGCGGCTCCCCGAGGGCGCTCGGGTTGCCGACGCGCTCGCCGCGGCCGGCGGCGTGCTGCCCGGCACCGACATCGCGCTGCTCAACCTCGCCCGCAAGGTGACCGACGGCGAGCTGATCCTCGTCGGCGTGACGGCCCCGCCCGGCGCGGCCGGCGACGCGCCGCCAGGCGGCTCGACGGGTGGCTCGACCAGCGGGGCCGCCGCGGGCGGCAAGGTAAACCTCAACACCGCCACGCTCGCCCAGCTCGACTCGCTGCCCGGCGTCGGTCCCGTGCTCGCGCAGCGGATCCTCGACCACCGCGACAAAAACGGCCCGTTTCGCACGGTGAGTGACCTGCGGCAGGTCGAGGGCATCGGCGACACGCGTTACGAGCAGCTCAAAGACCTGGTGACGGTGTGAGCCCGCCGGGAGACACCGGCCCGGCCGACGGGCGGCTGCCGGATCTGCGGCTCGCCGGCCTCGCGGTGGCGACGTGGCTGTCCGCGCTGGCCGCCCTCTACGTTCCGGTGCGCGGCGCGGTCGCGGCCGCCGCCGTCGCCACCCTGGCCGCCGTCGCCGTAGTCGTGGTGATGCGGCGGCGGGCCCTGCCGCACGGCTGGGTCGTCGCGAGTGTGCTGCTCGGCGTCGTGTGCGGGAGCGCCGCGACCGCTGCCCGGGTGGCCACCCGCGACGCGGAGCCCATCACCGCGCTGGTGCGGGAGCACGCCCGTGTCGACGCGGAGCTTGTCGTCCGCGACGATCCGCGGCCGATCCGCGCGCTCGCCGGCCGCCCGCAGACCTACCTTGTCGCCGCCCATCTCCGCGGTCTGCGCCACACCGACGGCACGCGCCCCGCGGGCGGGGCCATCGCGGTGCGGGCGCGGGTCCTCGTGCTCGCCAGCGATCCACAGTGGCGTGACCTGCTGCCGGGCCAGCGGCTCGCGGCGACCGGACGACTGCTCCCGGCCGGTCGCGGCGATCTCAGCGCGGCGATGTTCTCGGCCACCGGCCCGCCGATGCGCGACGGCGAGCCGTCGTGGGCGCAGCGGGCCGCCGGAGCGCTGCGCGCCGGTCTCCAGCGCGCCTGCGAGCCGCTGCCAGACGATCCTGGTGGCCTGCTGCCCGGCCTCGTGGTCGGAGACACGAGCCGGCTTGAGCCGGCCGTCGACGACGACTTCCGCGCCACCGGCATGACCCACCTCGTGGCCGTGAGCGGGGCCAACGTCGCGATCCTCATCGGCGCGGTGCTGATGCTCGCGCGTTGGGCGCGTGCGGGCCCGTGGCTCTCGGCGGCGCTGTGCGCGGTCGCACTCGTCGGCTTCGTGATCCTGGCCCGCCCGTCGGCCAGTGTGGTGCGTGCGGGCGCGATGGGCGCGATCGGCCTGATCGCCCTCGCCAGCGGCCGCCCGCGCGCCGCTGTCCCCGCCTTGGCGGCGGCCGTGACGCTGCTCGTGGTGTGGGATCCCGAGCTGGCCGGCGATGCCGGGTTCGCGCTCTCGGTGCTGGCCACCGGTGGCCTCCTGCTGCTCGCGCCGCGCTGGCGCGACGGGTTGCGCCGGGCGGGCGTGCCGGCCGGGGCCGCGGAGGCGCTGGCTGTCCCGGCCGCCGCGCAGTTCGCCTGCGGGCCGGTCGTGGCCGGGCTCTCCGGCACGGTGAGCCTCGTAGCCGTGCCGGCAAACCTGCTCGCCGTCCCGGCCATCGCGCCCGCGACGCTCCTCGGCGTGGGCGCGGCGGTGGTCTCGCCGATCTGGCCCGCGGGAGCGGAGTTCGCCGCGTGGCTCGGTGGTTGGCCGGCGTGGTGGCTGGTGATCGTCGCGCGTTTCGGCGCACGCGTCCCGTCCGGCAGCCTTCCGTGGCCCGGTGGCGTCTCCGGTGCGCTGCTGCTCGGCGCGCTTTCGGTGGCTTTCCTTGTCGCGGCGCGGCGCCGGCTCGTCCGTCGGCTCACCGCTGTGGTGGCCGTCGCGGTGGTGATCGGCGCGCTGCCCGTGCGGCTCGTGGCGTCCGGCTGGCCGCCCGACGGGTGGTTCGTGGCGGTGTGCTCGGTCGGGCAGGGCGACGCGGTCATCGTGCCGGTCGGTCCGGGCCAGGCGGTGGTGATCGACGCGGGTCCTGAGCCGGCGTCCACCGACCGGTGTCTCCGGCGCCACGGCGTGCACACGGTCCCCCTGCTGGCGATCACCCACTTCCACGCCGACCACGTCGGCGGGCTCGACGGTGTCCTGCGTGGACGGTCGATCGGTGCGGTGGTGACCACGGCGTGGTCCGAGCCGGCGTCCGGGCGTGACCTCGTGACCCGGGCCGCCGCCGGCAAGCGGGTGCCGGTCGAGGCGGTGACCGTGGGCTGGTCCCGGGTGGTGGGCCCGGTGCGGGTCGAGGTGGTCGGGCCGCCGCACGAGATGCGTGGCACCCACTCCGACGCCAACAACAACTCCTTGGTCGTGCGCGTCTCGGCCGGTGGGCTGAGCGTCCTGCTGGCCGGTGACGCGGAGAGCGAGGAGCAGCGCGCGCTCCTCGACAAGCTAGGCGCGGCCGGCGTCCGTGCCGACGTGCTGAAGGTCGCGCACCACGGTTCGAGCTACCAAGATCCCGAGTTCCTCGACACGGTCGATCCGGCTCTCGCGTTCGTCTCGGTGGGGGTGGACAACGCATACGGCCATCCCAACGCGGCGGTGCTCGGCCGCCTGGCGCGTGGCGGTGCGCGGGTGCTGCGCACCGATGTAGACGGTGACCTCGCCGCGGTGCGCACCGCCACCGGGGGTCTCGCCGTCGCGGCTAGAGGGCGTGGTCCGCCGCAGTGATTTGTCCGCTTTGGCGGTGAGCGATGCGTCCACAACCCGATCGAGTGAGCGAACGTGATACTCAAACGATCAGCCGTGCAAGTATGGGCTGCGTGACTGCAGGAGCCACCGACTCGATCGTGCTCGTCTCCGGAGACGAGGAGCTACTGGTCACCCGAGCCGTGGCCCACGCCATCGAGACCGCACGAGCCGCCGACCCCGGGGCCGACGTGCGGGAGTACGAGGGCGGTGCGCTGAGCCCGGGCGAGATCGCGGAGATGATCAGTCCCTCGCTCTTCGGCGGGCGCCGGGTGCTCGTGATCCGCAACGGGCAGGATGCCAAGAAGGATCTGACGGCGGCCCTCCTGGCGTACGCGAAGCAGCCCGAGCCCGACGTCACGCTCGTGGTAACGCATCCCGGTGCGGCAAAGGGCAAGGCGCTCGCCGACGGCCTGAGGTCGGAGGGTGCCACCGTGGTCCAGGCGATGAAGCTCAAGGGCAACCGCGAGCGGGTCGCGTTCGTGCGCGACGAGTTCAGGCGACTGGGTGGGCGGTGCACGGAAGACGCGGCCGAGGCACTGCTCGCCGCCGTCGGCAACGACCTGCGCGAGCTCGCCGCCGCCTGCTCGCAGCTCGTGTCAGACACCGACGGGCGGATCGGCGCCGACACGGTCGCCCGCTACTACCGGGGGCGCGCCGAGGTCAGTGGCTTCACGGTCGCCGACGCGGCGATGGTGGGCGACGTGCCCGGCGCGCTGGAGGCGCTGCGGTGGGCGCTGCACGTCGGCGTCGACCCGGTGCCGATCGCCGACGCGATCGCCGACGGGGTGCGCACTGTGGCGCGGGTGGCTTCGGCCGGGCGGGGCAATGCCTACCAGCTGGCCAGCAGCCTCGGCATGCCCGCGTGGAAGATCGAGCGGGCACAGCGCCAGGGCCGCGGCTGGACCCCGGAGGGCCTCGTCGACGCCATGCGTGCGGCCGCCGAGTGCAACGCCGAGGTCAAGGGTGGCTCCGACGACCGCGGATACGCCCTCGAGCGCGCCATCTTCGCCGTGGCCGCGGCGCGGCAGGGCCCGCCGACGGCCCGGCCCGGCGCCGGCGCAGTCTCCCATGGCGCAGCTGGACAAGGCCCACGGCGAGGGAGCGGCGCCCGATGACCAAGCGGACGGTCGCGCGTGAGACGGAGCCGGGCGGGGGAGAGGTGCGATACCGCCCGCTGTACGCGCGCGCATTGGGCCTGCGCCACCTCCACCCGGGCGGCATGCTGTGCTTCGTCTACCTGGAGGGCGCGGTCGCGCTCAGCCTGCTGCTCGCGCTGGCCGAGCTCGTGAGCTGGTGGGTGGTGCTGATCCTGCCGGTGTCGGTCGCGCTGATGGTGAAGGTCAACGACGTGGTCGCGGGCGCGGTGGCGCGTTCGGCGGCGCGGACGCCGGAGCGCGAGCGGGAGCGGGTGCGGCGCGAGGTGAGCGCGTTCATGCCGGTGGTCGGGCGCGCCGCCGTCGTGGTGCCGGCGGGCCCACACACCGACTACGCACAGAGCGGCGCCGCGAGGCCGGACACCGGCGACCCGGCCGCCGCCCGCCCGCACGATCCCGCCGCCGACCAAGCTCACGACATGGCTCTGGCCCACGACGACGTTCTGGCCCACGACGATGGGCAAGCGCGCGACGGCGCTCTGGCTCACGACAGCGGTCTAGCTCACGGCGGGGCTCTGGCTCACGACGGTGGGGATCTTGCCGCGGGCCGCGAGGCCGACAGCGGCGATCACCACACTGAGGCTGCGGCGGCGGGGCGGCGGGACGCGGCCGGGCGGTATGCGGCTGCCGGGCAGTACCTGGACGCGGCCTGGCGGCAGCACGCCTATGCGATGGCCCACCAGGCCGATCACGCCGACCACGGCAGCCAGCGAGAGCGCCAGTCAGCCAGTCGCCGCTACGAGTAGCGCACCTGGAAACGAGCGCCCCGAAAGCGGGACAAAACGGGCAAAGCAACGGGCACCGCTCACGGAGCTGGTCGGCTCCGGCGGTGCCCGAAAGGTGGTGCGAGCGTCAGGAGGCCAGCGTCTGCAGGCGCTTGGCGATCGCCGACTTGCGGTTGGCGGCCTGGTTTTTGTGGATGACGCCCTTGCTGACGGCCTTGTCGAGCTTGCGCGAGGCGTCACGCATCAGGGCGGCAGCGGTCTCGGTCTCGCCAGCCGCGCTCGCCTCGTGGAACTTGCGAATGGCGGTCTTCAGCGACGACTTGACCGACTTGTTACGCAGCCGGCGCTTCTCGTTCTGCCGGTTGCGCTTGATCTGGGACTTGATGTTCGCCACGCGACAGCCTCGTCCTTGTCCTTCTGGGTTTCGGGTCTCTGGGCGCACGCGACATCTACACGTCACCATGCGCGACGCACCAGACTACCAGCCGGCCACGCCCACAGCCAAAACGGCCTCACGCCCACCCGCGACGGGACGCCAGCCAGGCCAGCGCCACCTCGCCGGTCCACCGCTGATGGGCCACGATGTGCGGCGACGCGCCGGTCGGCCCTGCCTCGGCGCGGGTCAGCAGGTATCCGCCCAGCGCGGCCAGCGCAGCGTCCAGGCCGTCGGCGGGCGCGTCCTGAGCCGTGGGGTGCGCGGCGAACAGGGCGTCCGCGTCAAGGCCGCTCGCGTACGCGGTGATGAGCAACGACGCCGTGTCCCACCACGCCGGGCCGAAGCAGATCCAGGTCCAGTCGCACAGCTGGGCGGCACCGGTCGGCTCGATGATGACGTTGTCGAGGCGCAGGTCGCAGTGGGTGGCGGCGTCGCTGTGGACGTATCCGGGAAGGGCTGCCTCAAGCGCGACAAGGTCGTCGAGCTGCTTTTCCACCCACAGCGGCACCGGCGGCATGGCCTCGCGCCCGGCGGTGATCTCCCGCCACCACGACAGGTCGCTCCGGACGAGGTCGGAGAGCGTCGGGAGGCCCACCGCAACGAGCTCGCGCGGCGGCTCCCGCAACGCCTCGGCGGCCACCGCCCACGCGTCCAGCGCGGCGTGCAGCTCGGCCGGCTGCCACGGCAGGGCCGGCATGTTGCCCTCGATCGCGTCCAGGCAGATCACGTAGTGGCCGGCCGCGGTCAGTGTCCACCGCGGACGGGCGGCCGGGACGGTGGCGGGCAGCGCGGCGGTGACCGCGACCTCCCGCGCGTACCAGTCGGTGAGGTGGCGCTGCGTGGCCAGCGACGCCGCCTTGACGAAGACCCGCTCCCCGCCGGCCGTGTCCAGCACCGCCGCGAAGCCGCGGGTGAAGCCGCCGCCGGCCGTCGTGGCCCAGGTCACCTGCGAGCCGAGCCGCGCGCTGATCGCCCCGCGAAGGTCGGCGGGCAGGTCGGCCCAGGACGGGCGCACAGCGGTGGACGCGTAGGGAACCGCCGGCATCGGCATCCTCGGCATAGCCCCCATAGTGCCCTGGTGTCACACCTGTCTGGCACAGTCAGGGCCCATGAACACGAACGAGTTCTGGGCGCTGATCGGCGACGCGGCGCGCGACGGCGGCACCCCGGACACGGTGGCGGAGCGGGCCGCCACGGCGCTGGCCGCGCACGACGCGGCCGAGATCGCCGGCTTCGAGCGACACCTGCGGCGGGTGCTCGACGCGTCGTACAAAGTGGATCTTTTCGGGGCCGCCTACCTGATCAACGGTGGCTGTTCCGACGACGGCTTCGACGCGTTCCGCGGATGGTTGATGGTGCAGGGGCGGGATGCGTTCGCGCGGGCGGTGGGTGAGCCCGACTCGCTCGCGGAGCTGCCCGCCGTCAAGAGAGCGGCGCTGACCGGCGAAGAGCTCGGCGCGGAGCGGATGCTGGCCGTCGCCGCCGACGCGCACCGCCGGGCCACCGGTGAAGAGTTGCCCGAGGAGCCTGCGGCAAAACGCCCCAACACGGACGATTTCTGGGACTTCGACGACGAAGACGAGGTCCGTCGCAGGTTCCCCCGGCTGGCCGCGCTCTTCAACGAGGCGCCGGCGGAGTAACCAAAGAAGACGTGGGACCATAGAGAACGGCCGGCTACTCGCCGGCCGTTCCCGCAGGTTGAACGAGAACGGACGACTGTGCCACCGATGAGCGCGAACAGCCCGGGCGCGACCGACCCCGGCCGCATCCGTAACTTCTGCATCATCGCCCACATCGACCACGGCAAGTCGACGCTGGCCGACCGGATGCTGCAGCTCACCGGCGTGGTCGACGCCCGGCAGATGCGCGACCAGTACCTCGACCGGATGGACATCGAGCGCGAGCGCGGCATCACGATCAAGAGCCAGGCCGTGCGTATGCCGTGGGCGGTGCGGGAGGGCGACCTCAAGGGCGAGGCGGCCGTGCTCAACATGATCGACACGCCAGGGCACGTCGACTTCACGTACGAGGTGTCGCGCAGCCTCGCCGCCTGCGAGGGCGCCGTGCTGCTCGTCGACGCGGCGCAGGGCATCGAGGCGCAGACGCTGGCCAACCTCTACCTTGCGCTGGAAAACGACCTGCACGTCATCCCCGTGCTCAACAAGATCGACCTGCCGGCCGCCCAGCCCGACAAGTACGCGGAGGAGCTGGCCCACCTCATCGGCTGCGCTCCCGAAGACTGCCTGCGCGTCTCCGGCAAGACCGGTGAGGGCGTGCCGCACCTGCTCGACGAGATCGTGCGGCAGTTCGTCCCGCCGAAGGGTGAGGCCGAGGCGCCGGCCCGCGCGATGATCTTCGACTCGGTCTACGACGTGTACCGGGGCGTCGTCACCTACGTCCGGGTCATCGACGGGCGGATCGAGGCGCGCGACCGGATCAAGATGATGTCCACAGGTGCCGTCCACGAGCTGCTCGAGCTAGGCGTCATCTCGCCCGAGATGCAAAAGGCGCAGGCGCTCGGCGTGGGCGAGGTGGGCTACCTCATCACCGGCGTGAAGGACGTGCGCCAGTCGCGCGTCGGTGACACGGTGACGATCAACTCGCGGCCGGCCGGGGAGGCGCTCGGCGGCTACAAGGATCCGAAGCCGATGGTCTACTCGGGCCTTTACCCGATCGACGGCTCCGACTACCCCGACCTGCGCGACGCGCTCGACAAGCTCAAGCTCAACGACGCCGCGCTCAGCTACGAGCCGGAGACCAGCGCCGCGCTCGGCTTCGGCTTCCGCTGCGGCTTCCTCGGCCTGCTCCACCTGGAGATCATCCGAGAGCGGTTGGAGCGCGAGTTCGACCTCGACCTGATCTCCACCGCGCCCAACGTGGTGTATCGCGTGATCATGGAAGACGCCACCGAGGTCACCGTCACCAACCCCAGCGAGTACCCGACGGGCAAGGTCGCCGAGGTGTACGAGCCGGTGGTCCGCGCGACCGTGCTCACGCCCAACGACTACGTCGGCGCCGTGATGGAGCTCTGCCAGGGGCGGCGCGGCACGCTGCTCGGCATGGACTACCTCTCGGCCGACCGCGTGGAGCTGCGCTACACGCTCCCGCTCGCCGAGATCATCTTCGACTTCTTCGACCAGCTCAAGAGCCGCACGAAGGGCTACGCGAGCCTCGACTACGAGCCCAGCGGCGAGCAGAAGGCCGACCTGGTCAAGGTCGACATCCTGCTGCACGGCGAGGCGGTCGACGCGTTCAGCGCGATCGTCCACAAGGACAAGGCGTACAACTACGGCGTCACCATCGCCGCCAAGCTGCGTAGCTTGATCCCGCGCCAGCAGTTCGAGGTGCCGATCCAGGCCGCGATCGGAAACCGCGTCATCGCGCGCGAGACGATCCGGGCGATCCGCAAGGACGTGCTCGCCAAGTGCTACGGCGGTGACATCACGCGTAAGCGCAAGCTGCTGGAGAAGCAGAAGGAAGGCAAGAAGCGGATGAAGATGGTGGGCCGCGTCGAGGTGCCCCAGGAGGCCTTCATCGCGGCACTGTCCACCTCGGACGGCGGGGACGGCAAGGCCAAGAAGTGACGGTGGAGGCGCGGTTCTGTCCGCGCTGCGCGGCCGGGCTGCACGACAAGCCACCCACCACGTGCGCGGCGTGCGGCTACGCGCTCTTCGTCAACGCCCGCCCTACCGGCTGCCTCGTCGTCCACGATGGACATCGCTTTCTCGCGATCAAGCGGGCGCGGGAGCCGCGGGCCGGCTTGTGGGCGGTCCCCGGCGGCTTCTGCGACGGGTGGGAGGAGCCCGCGGCCGCCGCCGTGCGCGAGGGCCGCGAGGAGCTCGGCGTCCACGTCACTCTCGGTGAGTTCGTCGGCATGTACGTGGGCAGCTACGCGTACCAGGGCGAAGAGCTCCCCGTCCTCGACTGCTTCTACCTCGCCACGCTCGGCGCGAGCGACGGCGCCCGGATCAGGCTCGACCCGGGAGAAGCCTCGGAGTTCGCCTGGTTCGACCTGCGCCATCCACCGCCGCTCGCGTTCGAGACGATGGATCGGGCGGTAGCGGACGCGGCGCGGCGTTTAGCCCGCTGAAGTGACGGGCACCTTTGCGGTCAGAACGAACCCCCGATTGGAGGACGACCGTGACCGTAACCGGCATCATCTCAGCGCTCGTCGTCGGGCTGATCATCGGTGCGCTGGGGCGGCTGGTGGTTCCCGGCCGCCAGAACATCCCCATCTGGCTCACCATGCTGATCGGCGTGGGCGCCGCACTGCTCGGCACCGTCATCGCGCGTGCCGCGGGCGTGGCCGACACCTCCGGCATCGACTGGACCGAGATCTTCATCCAGGTCGTGCTGGCCGCGATCGGTGTCGCCCTGGTGGTGGGTGTGACCGGCCGCCGCGGCGTCAGCAGGTATTAACCACACTCCGAAAACCGTGGATGGGGCCCGCTTTGGGCCCCATCGCCGTGTCACGGCTCGGCGAAGACCTCCGCCACCACCTGCTTGGCGGGGTCGGCCGCCGTGCTCTTCGCCCAGGCGCCGGCGTCGGCCGTCCACTCCAGACCCTCGAACCGCACCCGCTTCACCCCGTGGTCGGTGGCGTGCGAGACGAGCCAGTGGGCGTAACGCCAGCCGGCCTGCGGGCTGGCCGCCGGCACGGTCAGGCCGGTGACCTGCGCCGACGCCTCCAGGCGGCCCCAGTCGAGGCGCAGCCCGGTGCCCAGGGCCTCCGCCGCGGCCGCGCCGCGCATGGCCGGCTCGCCGTCGACGGTGCAGGCCACCGCGCCGGTCGCGTTGCCCAGCAGGGCCTTGGTGAGCACGGTCGACTCGTCGGCCCACTTCTCGTAGGCCCCCGGGTAGGCCGAGCGCTGCACCCGCTGCGCCGCGTCGGTGACCCGCATCTTCTCCCAGCCGCGCACCTTCTTGAGCGCGGCGTAGAACTTGTTGGCCGCGTAGCGCGGGTCGCTGATCTGCTCCGGGGAGCCCCACCCCTGGCTGGGACGCTGCTGGAAGAGGCCGATCGAGTCGCGGTCACCGCCGGCGAGGTTTTCCAGCTTGGACTCCTGCAGCGCGGTCGCCAGCGCCACCACGACGGCACGCTCGGGCATCTTTCGCTGCATGCCGATCGCGGCGATCGTGGCCGCGTGTGCCATCTGCTCCGGGTTGAGGGTGACCTCGCCGTCGGCCTGCACGGTGCAGGCGCGGCTGTGCGGGCGGGGGAGCTTCAGGTCAGGGCTCCAGTCGTGCTTGCCGACGACCAGCCCGAGCACTGCCACGAGCGCAAGGCCGACGGCTGCCACTACCCCTGCCCGAATACGCACCGTCACCCCTCAGTGAGTTGTCCGTCCAGGGTACGACCTCGTCCTGCCGGCGACCGTACCGCTGGGCGGTTTGGCGCGGAAGGGGGAGTCAAGCTCCGTCCGACCCCGTGGGCACCCACGACGCGTGGCGTTTCTCCCGAAACGCCCGGACACCCTCCCGCCCCTCTTCCGACTGGAAGTAGCCCACCGAAAGGGCGGACAGCTCGGCGAGCTCTTCACGTACGGTAGCGGTCGACCTCCGGTGCAGGACGCCTTTCGTACCCGCGAGTGCCTCCGGTCCGCCGAGCACCAGCGCACCGCAGTAGGCCGCGACGGTGGCGTCCAGCGTCGCCGCCGGCGTGGCCGCCGTGACGAGCCCGATCTGCGCCGCTCGCCGCCCGTCGAACGTGTCTCCGGTCAGAAACAGCTCGGCCGCCGCCCGGGGGGTGAGGCGGGGGAGCACGGCGGCGGAGATGACCGCGGGCACCACGCCCAGCCGTACCTCCGAGAAGGCGAACGTCGCCTCCTCGGCGCAGATCGCGATGTCGGCGGCCGCCACGAGTCCGAGGCCGCCCGCTCGCGCCGGCCCGCCCACCCGGGCCACCACCGGCTTGGGGCACTCCCAGATGGCCGCGAGCACGTCGCCGAGCATCGCCACCGGGATGCCGCCCCCCGCCACCGCCTCGGCCGTCTCCTTCAGGTCGGCGCCGGAGCAGAAGACCGGGCCGGTGTGCGAGAGCACCACCACCCGCACCGCCTCGTCACCCTCCGCCGCCTCCAGCGCCGCCATCAGCTGGGTCATCAGCGGGGTGGAGAGCGCGTTGCGGTTGTGTGGGCTGTCCAGTGTGAGCGTCGCCACGCCCTGCCCGATCTCGACCCGGACCAGCGACTCACCCTCGAACCTCATAGCCGTCCTCGCTTCGCTGCGGGCGGCCATGAGGCCCCCAATAGGCTGTGCCTGATGATTCGCTCGCTGCGCTCGCTCATGCGGGCAGACTAGAGCCCATGCCCGGAGCACTCCCAGAAGGCGAGGCCGTACCCCGCGACGGCGCCCTGCCGCCGGGCACGAGCCTGGGCGGGCGCGGCTTCGGCGTGTACGTGCACGTGCCCTTCTGCGCCAGCCGGTGCGGCTACTGCGACTTCAACACCTACACGGCGGCCGAGCTGGGCGGCGGGGCGAGCCGCGACGAGTACGCCGGCACCGTGCTCGCCGAGCTGGCCCTCGCGCGGCGGGTCGTGTCACCCGGACGGGTGGACACGGTGTTCGTCGGCGGTGGCACCCCCACGCTGCTCGACCCGGACGACCTCGCCCGCATCCTCGAAGGGATAGACCGCACCTGGGGGCTGGCGCCCGACGCCGAGATCACCACCGAGGCCAACCCGGAGTCGGTCACGCCGGCTTCCCTCCAGCGCCTGCGCAAGGCCGGCTTCACGCGGGTGTCGCTGGGGATGCAGTCGATCGCCCCGGGCGTACTCCAGGTGCTGGAACGCCGGCACACCGCGGGCCGTGCGCCGGCCGCGGCGGCCGAGGCGCGCGAAGCCGGTTTCGACCACGTCAACCTCGACCTGATCTACGGGACGCCGGGGGAGACGGCGGACGACTTCGCCGCGTCGCTGGCCGCCGCGGTGGGCGCGGGCGTCGACCACGTGAGCGCGTACTCGCTGATCGTGGAAGACGGCACCCGGCTGGCCGCCCGCGTGCGCCGCGGCGACCTGCCGTACCCGGACGACGACGTGGCCGCCGACCGTTACCTGGCCGCGGACGCCGCCCTCAGCGTGGCGGGCCTGTCCTGGTACGAGGTGTCCAACTGGGCGGCCGGCCCGGCGGCGCGCTGCCGGCACAACCTCCTCTACTGGACCGGCGGCGACTGGTGGGGGCTCGGCCCGGGCGCGCACAGTCACGTGGGCGGCGTGCGGTGGTGGAACGTCAAGCACCCTTCCGCGTACGCCTCCCGCCTTGCCGCCGGCGAGTCACCCGGGTACGCGAGGGAAGTCCTCTCGCCGGCTGACCGGCACGTGGAAGACGTGATGCTGCGCCTGCGGCTGGCGTCCGGCCTGCCGCTTGCCGTGCTCGACGAGCCGGGGCGCGAGGCGGCCGCGCGGGCGGCGGCGGGCGGCCTGCTGGAGACGCGCGACGGGCGTGCGGTGCTGACCCAGCGCGGCCGGCTACTGGCCGACTCCGTCGTCCGCGACCTCCTGCCGTAGGACCTGCGCGCACTTGCGAAACGCCGCGACCAGGCGGCCGCTGTCACCGGCCCGGGTGGCCAGCACCACATGGCTCGGATCGACGCCGTGCAGCGGGACGGTCGTGAGATCGGGGCGGGCCCGGATGCTGGCCGGCACGATCGCCACGGCCAGCCCGGCCGCGACAAGCTCGTTCTTGTCTTCGACCGCCGCGACGGCCGGCCCGTCGGGGCGCGGGGGTGCCGTCGGGGCGCGGATCGACGCGCCAGTACGCATTCCAGGCAGGGTCGCCCATCAGGCGGGGCAGCGGCTCGTCGGCGATGTCGTCGAGGGTCACCGACTCCTTGCCGGCCAGCCTGTGGTCGAGGGGGACCAGCAGCACGCGCGGCTCGTCGTAGAGCACGGTCACCCGCAGCTGGTCGGTGGCGAACGGCAGCCTCGTCACCACCGCGTCGACCCGGTGGTCGAGGAGGGCCTGGCGAGCGTCGTGCCACGCGAGGTGGAGCGTCTGGACGTCGGCCTCCGGGTGCCGGTGGCGCAGCTCGCGGACCGCCGGCGTGACGATGAGGCCCATCGTGAAGCCGATGGTGACGCGGCTCGGCTCGGCGGCGGCCCGGGTGGTCGCGGCCGCCTGCGTGGCGGAGCGGAGCAGCTCCTGGGCGAGCGGGAGGAAGACCGCGCCGGCCTCGGTGAGCCGGGTGCCGCGCGGCGTGCGGTCGAGCAGGCGGGCGCCCAGCTCCTGCTCGAGGCGGTGGATCTGCCGGCTCAACGACGGCTGGGCAACGCGGAGCTCGGCGGCGGCGCGGCCGAAGTGCCCCTGCTCGGCGACGACCGTGAAGTAGCGCACCAGCCGCAGGTCGAGGTCCATCGATCCACCCTAGCTGGGGTGATGCCTGAAACGCATTGCGCTCTGCGAAACAGGTCTTGGACCCTGGCCGGGCTGCGGTCGCACGGTGAGGACATGCGCGTATTCGTCACCGGCGCGACCGGGTTCATCGGCTCCGCCATCGTTTCCGAACTGCTCGACGCCGGCCACAAGGTCACCGGTCTGGCCCGCTCCGACGCGGCCGCCGAGGCCCTGGCCGCCGCGGGCGCGGCCGTGCATCGCGGCGACCTGGACGACCTCGACAGCCTCCGCGGCGGGGTCGCGGCCGCGGACGGCGTGATCCACACCGCCTTCGTCCACGACTTCTCCGCCTACGCGGGCGCCGCCGCGACGGATCGGCGTGCCATCGAGGCGATCGGCGAGTCGCTCGCGGACTCGCACCGGCCCTTCGTGGTCACGGCCGGCACCGCCGGTCGCGCGCCGGGGCGCCTCGCCACGGAGAGCGACGCACCCGATCCCGCGGCGCCCCGGCAGTCGGATGGGACAGCGATGGCGTTCGCCGCACGGGGCGTCCGGGTCTCGGTCATGCGGCTCCCGCCGAGCGTGCACGGCGAGGGCGACCACGGGTTCGTCCCGGCCCTGATCGGCATCGCCCGCGACAAGGGCATTTCGGCGTACCCGGGCGACGGCGCCAATCGATGGCCGGCGGTGCACCGGCACGACGCCGCGCGCCTCTACCGGCTGGCCCTGGAGTCGGCTCCAGCCGGCACCCGGCTGCACGCGGTGGCGGAGGAGGGTGTGCCGGTCCGCGAGATCGCCGAGGCGATCGGCCGGCAGCTCGGGCTGCCGGTGACCGGGCTCTCCGCGGCGGAGGCGGAGGGCCACTTCGACTGGCTGGCCCGCTTCTTCTCGGTGGACAACCCGACGTCGAGCGCCTGGACCCGCGACGAGTTCGGCTGGCAGCCGGCGGGCCCCACGCTCATCGAGGACCTTGACGCGGGGCACTACTTCGTCCAGAGCTAGAAACATCGAATTTTTGGGCTACCGCGACGTCCGTCGTGGTCCAGACCGTCGCGCGGGGCCCCCGGGGAAACGTGGAGCGCAGCGGAGCGTTTTTTTGGGGTGCATTTCCCGCGGCCTCACCCGTCCGCTGTGGTCAAGGACAACCGCTGCGTGCTCCCGCTTCGCCGTTGATGTCGACCAAGGCCATCACGGACGAGACCCCGGTGACCGCGCGGTCACCGGGGTCTGCACGGTTACTTGATGATCGAAACGCTCATCGGGTAGGTGTACAGCTGGCCGTCGTTGGCCTTCACGCCGCCGATGATGCCGAAGACGATCGCGATGATCATGGCGACCGGCGCCAGGATGAATCCGATCAGCGCGCAGACCAGGATCCAGCAGATCACCGTGATGATCGACCAGAGCAGCTGGAAGTTGAGCGCCGCGATCGCGTGCGCGCGCACGGTCGGCGACTGGTTGCCCTTGGCTAGTAGTGATACGAGCGGGCCGACCCAGCCCAGCGTGCCGCCGCCGATGAACGCGCCGGCCGCGCCGCCGAAGTGGGCGACGAGGGCCCAGGTCTTCTCGTCGTTGTTGGCGTAGCCCACCGGTGCCGGGCCGGCCGCGTAGTAGCCGCCGGGCGGACCCTGCGGCGGGTAGCCGGGCGGTGGGTACGAGCCGCCACCCGGCGGCGGGTAACCGGCGCCCGGTGGCGGATAGTCGGCCCCGCCCGTGGGTGGCGGTGGTGGTGGCGTATCACTCGGTGGCGGTGCGTAACCGGGAGAGGGTGCCTCGCCCGGCATCGAGTAGGACGCGGGGGGTGTCGGCGGAGAGGTCGGCTCGGGCGCGGCGCCGGGCTCGTCCCCTCCGGGAGGGCGAGGTGGTTCTGTCATGGAGGTCACGGTAGGGCCACGGATCAACCGGCGCCACACAACACACTTATCAGTTGCGGACATTGTGCCCAAAGGGATCATCGCGGCGGCGTGGGGGTGCGACGTAGACTGGCACTCGCTACAGTCGAGTGCCAGTCTTCTCATCTGGTGCGGCAGGGGGTGACAGTGAGTCTCGATGACCGCAAGCTCGACGTGCTCCGCGCGATCGTCGAGGATTACGTCGCCACCCAGGAGCCGGTCGGCAGCAAGGCTCTTGTCGAGCGACACCAGTTGGGCGTCTCGCCCGCGACAGTGCGAAACGACATGGCCGTCCTCGAAGAGGAGGGCTACATCCGGCAGCCGCACACCAGCGCCGGTCGCGTCCCGACCGACCGTGGTTACCGGCTGTTCGTCGACCGGCTCTCCCGGGTCAAGCCGCTGAGCCCCGCCGAGCGGCGGGCGATCGAGCGGTTCCTGGCCGGGGCGCTCGACCTCGACGATGTGGTGCACCGCACGGTGCGGCTGCTCGCCCAGCTCACCCGGCAGGTCGCCGTGGTGCAGTACCCGAGCCTCTCCCGCTCCTCGGTGCGCCATCTGGAGCTTGTGCCGATCTCCACGACCCGGGTCATGCTCGTCATGATCGCCGACACCGGCCGGGTCGAGCAGCGGCTGGTCGAGCTGCCGGCGCCCGTGCCCGTCGACGCGGTCACCGACCTCCGCCGCCTGGTCAACGAAAGGCTGGTGGGCAAGCGGCTGTCGGAGGCGCCGCCGCTGGTCCAGGCTCTGGTCGAAGAGGTCGCGCCGGACGACCGAAACACCATGGCGACCCTCGCCACGGTCTTGCTCGAAACGCTCGTCGAGCGGCACGATGAGCGGATCGCGCTCGCCGGCCGGGCAAATCTGACCCGTGGCGGCCTGCTCGACTTCCAGGGCTCCCTGCGCCCGATCCTCGAAGCCCTCGAGGAGGAGGTCATCCTGCTCAAGCTGTTGGGTGAGGTCGACGCGGACACCCTCCGGATCCGCATCGGCGACGAAAACGAGATAGACAACCTCCGGTCCACCTCGGTTGTCAGCACTGGCTACGGTCCAGGTGCCACCATCGTGGGTGGTCTCGGCGTCCTCGGGCCGACGAGGATGGACTACCCCGGCACCATCGCCACGGTGCGCGCCGTGGCACGCTACGTAGGCGACCTGTTGGGAAACAACTAGCCCGGGACAGCGCGAGAGCATGAGGACACGGAACGCAGTGGCCAAGGACTACTACGGGATTCTCGGCGTCAGCCGGGACGCATCCGACGACGAGATCAAGCGTGCCTACCGGAAGCTGGCCCGCCAGTACCACCCGGACGTCAACCCGGATCCGGATGCGCACGAGAAGTTCAAGGACATCAACGCCGCGTACGAGGTGCTTTCAGACGACCAGAAGCGGCAGATCGTCGACCTCGGCGGTGACCCTCTCGCCCCGGGCGGCGGGCCTGGCGGTGGCCCCGGTGCGGGACCATTCGTTGGATTCCAGGACATCATGGACGCGTTCTTCGGCACGGCCGCCGGCGCGCGCGGGCCGCGTTCGCGCACCCGGCCGGGTGCCGACGCGATCCTGCGGCTGGAGCTCGAGCTGACCGAGACCGCGTTCGGTGTCGAGGCGCCGATCACGGTGGACACCGCGGTGCTCTGCACCACCTGCTCCGGCGCCGGCACCGCGGCCGGCACCCACCTCGCCACCTGCGAGGCGTGCGGCGGGCGCGGCGAGGTCCAGTCGGTGCAGCGCACCTTCCTCGGCCAGGTCGTCTCGTCCCGCCCGTGCACCGTCTGCCAGGGCTACGGCACCGTGATCCCGCACCCCTGCGCCACCTGCGGCGGTGACGGCCGGGTCCGCACCCGCCGCTCGCTGACCGTGAAGATCCCGGCCGGTGTCGAAGACGGCATGCGCATCCGCCTGGCCCAGCAGGGCGAGGTAGGCCCCGGCGGCGGCACGGCCGGCGACCTCTACGTCGAGATCCACGAGCGCCCGCACGACGTGTACTCCCGCAAGGGCGACGACCTGCACTGCCGCGTCACCGTCCCGATGACGGCCGCCGCGCTCGGCACCCGCCTGACCATCAAGACGCTCGACAGCGAGGAGCAGCTCGACGTCAAGGCCGGCACCCAGCCCGGCGCGACGCTGCGGCTGCGCGCCCGCGGCGTCCCCCACCTGCGCGGCACCGGCCGCGGCGACCTCTTCGTGCACCTCGACGTGCGTACGCCCACCAAGCTCGACCCGGAGCAGGAGCGCATCCTGCGCGAGTTCGCAAAGACCCGCGGCGAAGAGGTCGCCGAGCTCACCAAGCAGGGCGGCTTCTTCTCCCGGATGCGAGACGCCTTCAACGGCCACGCGTGAGTGGGCGGAGATCGCGGCGCTCGCCCACGACGACGGTGAGCGAGCGATCAGAGGGGGCGGAGTGACCGTCCCGCTCTTTCTCGTCGCAGCGCTGCCGCCGGGGGAGACCTTCACCCTCGACGGCCCGGAGGGACACCACGCCGCCACCGTCCAGCGGCTGCGGGTCGGTGAGCGGCTTCTGCTGGCCGACGGGCGCGGCGGCACCGCCACCGCGGAGGTCACCGCCGCCGGCCGCGGCACCCTCGATCTGCGGATCACCAGCCGCGAGTACACGGAAGCGCCCGACCCCCGCCTGGTGGTGATCCAGGGCATCGCCAAGGGCGAGCGCGGCGAGCTGGCCGTGCAAGCGATGACCGAGGCCGGCGTCGACGAGATCGTGCCCTGGGCGGCCGCCCGCTCGGTGGTCCAGTGGCGCGGCGAGCGGGGCGACCGCGCCCGCGAACGATGGGTGACCACCGCCCGCGAGGCCGCCAAGCAGGCCCGCCGCCCCTGGCTCCCCGTGGTCGCGGAGGCGGTGTCCACCCGCGAGGCCGCCGCCCGCGCCACGCTCGTGCTCCACGAGGAAGCCAAGGACCGCCTCACCGCGGTGGACCTCCCGCCAGCGGGCGAGATCGCCCTGGTGGTGGGCCCGGAGGGTGGGATAGCGCCGGAGGAGCTGGCCACGTTCGAGGCCGAGGGCGCCCGCCCGGTCCGCCTGGGCGACGCCGTGCTTCGCACCTCCACCGCCGGCGTGGCGGCCCTGGCCGTCCTTTCCGCCCGCCTGGGCCGCTGGTAGCTCCTTCGCGGACAGCGCGGTAACCATTAGAGCTTTCGGGGTTGAGGTCAGTGTTTGTCCACAATGTCCTGGTCCGCCAAGCCGGCGCCGACCGAGCCGGGCGGGCCCCGGTCGCCGGCAGTAACCACCACGCCGGCTAACCGGCACCAGGTTCGCGATCTAGGGAGGTTTCGGAGTCGGGGTGAACCCTGGCCCACGTGACGACGGAAACCCTTTCCAAACAAGGAGATTTGGGCTACCGCGACGTCCGTTGTGGTCCAGGCCGTTGCTCTCGCGGCCTCACCCTGCACGGGACCTGTGCGCGGGGATCCTTTGGTGCGTGGCCAGCGGCGGACGGGTGCGGCCACAGAACCACGACGAGCATCGCGGTAGCCCAAAATGGTCGAAATATCCAGTGCCGTCGCACCGCCGCTAACGTAACGTAATCAGCTTCGGGGCGTAGATGTGGATCTAGAACGGTTATGGCGCTATATCGACCCTAGTCGTTCTAGATCTGCACCCATGACGCGAAATGATTACGCTACGTTACCGGCGGTGCGGCGACACCCAAGCCGCCGCTCCCCGAGGCCGGCGTAGCCGGCCCTGCGGTGAGATTGCCCAGACGCGGAGGGTGAGGCCGCGGGAGCAACGGTCTGGACCACGACGGACATCGCGGTAGCCCAAATCTGAGCCAGGTTCAACCCGACTCCGAGAGCGCTCTAGATCGTGAGTGAGGTTGTCAGGCGGCGGTCGGCGACGCTGTGTGCGGCCTCGACCGTGTAGGCGCCGGGCACCGTCTGCCAGCCGCCGTCCCACACCTGGAAGGTGCGATCGGCGATGGGGACGCGGAGCGTGACCGCCTCGCCGGGCTCGGCCTCGGCGGTCGCGAAGCCGGCCAGCCAGCGGCGCGGCCGCGAAGAGTCCGGTGTGGACGGTCCGATGTAGAGCTGTACCACCTCGCGGCCGGGACGCGGGCCGGTGTTGCGCACCGTCACCACCGCCGCGCCGTCCTCGATGGACAGTGACTCGTAGGCCCACTCGGTGTAGCCCAAGCCGTGGCCGAACGGGAAGAGTGGGTCGGCGGGGTCCGCGCGATAGCCCAGGAACACGCCCTCGTCGTAGCGCAGCGTGCCGTCGGTGGGCGTGACCGGCAGCGCGTCGGAGTCGCGGCGGGGCCATGTCGTGGGCAGGCGGCCGCCCGGCTCGGCCGCGCCGAGCAGCACGTCGGCGAGCGCGGCGCCCGCCTCCTGGCCGGGAAACCAGGTGAGCAGGATCGCGGCGACCTCGTCAGCCCACGGCATCAGGACGGGGGAGCCGGCGTTTACGACGACGACCGTGCGCGGGTTGGCGGCGGCGACCCGGGAGACGAGCTCGTCCTGCCGGCCGGGCAGCGCGAGCGTGGTGCGGTCGAAGCCCTCCGACTCGACCTCCTCGGTCGTGCCCACCACCACGACGGCGACGTCCGCCTCGGCCGCCGCCCCCGCCGCCTCGTCGAGCAGCGCGTCGGGCCCGGGAGACGGCGGTGCGTGGCCGATCGCGAACGACACGAAGCCGGGGTTGGCGCCGCGCTGAGTCAGCACGACGTCGATCGCTTGGCCCTCGGTCAGCGCGACCGGAAACCGGCGCTCGGCGGCGCCGCGGAAGACGCTCGACTCGTCGTGGCCGCGGTAGAGCGGGCCCTCGAAGAGCGTGTGGCCGCCGGCCGTCAGCACGAACTCGCCGAAGCCGACGATCGCCAGCTCGTGCGTGCCGCTCTCGGCCGGGGTCAGGCGGGCGGAGAGCGAGAGCACGTCGATCTCGTCCGGGTCGACGCCGGGCGGCGGATCGCCCATCCAGCGCACGTACGCGGACGGCAGCGTGCTCCGGTAGAGCTCGCGCCCGCCCGCGCCGCGGAGCACTCCGGTGATGTCACTCCACTGTGGACCGGCGGCGAACGGCACCCGCTGGCGCGGATCGGCGCCGACGGAGTAGGTGACCGTGGCCGCGTTCAGCAGGGCGGCGTAGGCGGAGGTTTCGCCGGCGACCGCCAAGGTGGGCTCGCCGGCCAGTGCCGCGGTCAGCCCGTCGAGCGGCGAGACGACGCGGGCCGGCTGGACGAGCGCGCTCCCGCCGCCCTGCACGCGCGCGTCGGCGGCGAGCGCGCCGGAAACCGCGACGGTGCGCAGGCGCCCGGGGTCGAGGGGGAGGAGGCCGCCCTCGTTGCGAGCGAGCACGAACGCGCGGGTGGCGATCTCGCGCGCCACCGCCGCACCGTCGAGTGTGGAAGGTGGGTCGGCCGCGGGTGTGGCGCCGTCGAGGATGCCCACGCGGGCGGCGAGCCGCAGCACCCGGCGTACCTTGTCGTCGATGACAGCTTCCGGGACGGCGCCGGAGCGGACGGCGGCGACAAGCGCGTCTCCCCACGGGTCGCCGACCGCGGGCATCACCACGTCGAGCCCACCGTTTGCCGCCGGGGCGGTGGTGCGGGCGGCGGTCCAGTCGGAGACGACGAACCCGTCGAAGCCCCACTCCCGCTTGAGCACCCCGAGCTGCAGGTCGGCGTGCTCGGTCATGGTGCTGCCGTTCACCCCGTTGTACGCGGCCATCACGCCCCACGCGCCCGCGCCCACGATCCGCTCGAACGGTGCCAGGTAGAGCTCGCGCAGCGCCCGCTCGCCGACCCGTACGTCCACGGTGAACCTGTCGGTCTCCGAGTCGTTGCCGACGAAGTGCTTCACGGTCGTGCCGACGCCCTGCTCCTGCACGCCGGTCACGTACGCCGCACCGATCTCGCCGGTCAGCAGCGGGTCTTCCGAGTAGCACTCGAAGTGGCGGCCGCCGAGCGGGCTGCGATGTAGGTTGACGGTGGGGGCGAGCAGCACGTGTACACCCTTGCGGCGGGCCTCCTGCCCGAGCACGCGCCCGGCCGTGCGGGCCAGAGCCGGATCCCACGTCGCCGCGAGCGCGGTGGGGCTGGGCAGGGCGACGGACGGGTCGTCGGGGCGCCAGCCGATGCCACGCAGCCCGATCGGGCCGTCGGACATCACCAGCGACCGCAAGCCGATCTCGGGGATGGCGGGCAGGGTCCAGAAATCCTGGCCGGACAGCAGCTTGACCTTGGTCTCGAGGTCAAGTGCCGCCAGCGCTTCCTCGACGACCGACATCGCTTGATCTTAAACGCGAGCGAGGCGCCCCGCAGGGGGCGCCTCGCATTTGGGGCGGTGGGGGTCAGCCGCCCAGACTCGCCGCCGCCGACCGGATAGCGGAGGCGAACGTGCTCACCTCGGTGTACACACCGGGGAAGTTGGGGCGCGCGCAGCCGTTGCCCCAGCTTGTGATGCCGACCTGGATCCACGCGTTACTGGCGTCCCGCCGGAACATCGGGCCGCCCGAGTCGCCCTGGCAGGTGTCCACGCCGCCGGCCGTGTACCCGGCGCAGATCTCCTCGGCCACGATGACGTCTCCGCCGTACATCGAGTCGCAGGTCGAGTCGCTGACGAACGGTACCTGCGCCTTCAGCAGGTATCGCGACTGCCCGCCGCCCTCACGCGTGGCGCCCCAGCCGGCGATCGTGAACGTGCCGCTGTTGTACGCCGTCGTCGTCGCGATCGGCAGCGTGGCCAGGCCGGTGACCGGGCTGGCGAGCCGGATCAGCGCCCAGTCACGGCCGTTGCCGTTGTAGCCGGGCGCCCGGTAGACGTAGTTCGAGCGCACCTGGATGCGGCCCGAGGTCGACTGCAGGTCGACGACGCCGAGCGTCGCCGTGATGCTGGTGTTGGTGCCGGTGCCGCCCACGCAGTGCGCGGCGGTCAACACCAGGCGCGAGCTGTAGAGCGCCCCGCCACAGCCCATCGACAGCCGGACCATGAACGGGAACTCGCCCTGCGCGGCACGCGTGCCACCCACGATGAACGGCGTCACGTCGGCAGCGGCGGCGGGTGCCGCCGGTACGGCGACCGTGAAGCCGCCCACCGCCAGTGCCGCGGCCACCGCCCCCACGACTTTGCGCCAGCGAACCATTGGATCCTCCCCACACGGATGGCGCACCTTGTGAGCGCGCACATGTCACGGATGCCGGGAGCGTACGGATCGCGATTTACGAATGGCAATGAGTCGATGGCATCCCAGCTACGTCATACCGTCGGGGTCGTGAGGTTTGCCCGGACCTCGTCGAGGTATCGGATGAAGCGCTCGCGGTCGTCCTGGTCCAATGTGCGCAGTGCCTTTTCGGTGAGCCTGACCACCTCGGCGGCCATGAGGTCCTTGAGCTCGTGGCCCCGCTCGGTGAGGCGGAGCTGGACGAGTCGCGCGTCGGTGGGGTGTGGCTCGCGGCGCAGGATGCCGGCGGACTCCATGCGGGTCGCGGTGCGGGTGACCGTGGGCACGGCGAGGCCCAGCCGCTTGGCCAGCTCGCCCGGCGTCAGGCCGTCTTCGGCCCACAGCTCGTAGAGGAGGAACTGCTGGCCGGCCCGCACGCCGTGCCGCTGGTAGGCCTCCTCGGAGGCGGCCCCGATCGCCCGCTTCGCGGCCCAGAACGCGGCCTGAAACTCCCCGCCCACCCTTGCCCCACAGTCATTAGCCGGCTAACGTAACCTCATTGTCCGGCTAATGATACCTACGGAGGGAGGGGGTCGTGCGCACCCTCATCACGGGGCCCACCGGACGAGTGGGCAGCCGCTACGTGCGGCGCCAGCTCGACCTGCACCGGTCGGTGCGGGTGTTGGTGCGGGTGGAGGCCCAGGTCGCGCCGTGGTGGAACGGTGGAGCCGAGGTCGTCATCGGTGACCTGCGCGAGCCCGAGACGTCGCGGCGGGCGGTCGAGGGCGTCGACACGGTCGTGCACATCGCGGCGGCGTTTCGCGGCGTGCCCGACGACGAGGCCTACGCGGTCAACCGCGACGCCACCATCACGCTGGCGCGGGCCGCGCTCGACGCGGGCGTGCGCCGCTTCGTCTTCGTCAGCACCAATCTCGTGTACGGGCCGGGTCGCGGCCGCCCGTGCGACGAGCGCGACGAGCCGCGGCCGGCGGGCGCCTACCCGATCGGCAAGGCCGCCGCCGAGGCCGAGCTGCTCCGCCTGCACCGGGAGCACGGCCTGCCGGTGCGGGTCGCCCGGCTCGCGTTCGTCTACGGCGACGGCGACCCGCACCTCGCCGAGTCGCTGATGTGGGCCCGCCGCTGGCCGCCGCACCAGCGGCTGCACCTCGTGCACCACGCCGACGTGGCACAGGCCCTCGATCGCATCGTCGCGGCCGAGGGAGTCGACGGGCAGATCTTCAACGTCGCCGACGACGCGCCGGTCACCGCGCTGGAGCTGCTCCGGGCCAACAAGGAGGAGCCGGACCCGGAGGCCGCCGACCGCCCGCTCGACGACCCGTGGGCGGGCATCGTCGACACCGGTCGCATCCGCGCCGAGCTGGGCTACCGCCCGCTCTATCCGACGCTCTTCGCGGCCCAGGCTGCCGGCGCCCTCTGACAAGACCGAGCTGGCCGATTTCCGCCAGCGCCGCCGCGTGCGCGCCGGAAGCATGGACCCATGATCGACACGAACGGGTCGCCGCTGCGCAGCCCCGCGTTTCGGCGGGTGTGGATCGGGGCGACCGTGTCCGCGGCCGGCGACGCCGCTAGCTGGGTCGCGCTCGTGGCGTATGCGCTTGGCCCGGCGCACGGCAGCGTGGCGACCCTGGCGGTGCTCTACACCGCGCCGGTGGCGGTCGGCGGCCTCGTCGCGGGGTGGGCGCTGGACCGGTACGACCGCCGGCGGCTGCTCGTCGCCGACAGCCTGGCGCGCGCGGCGGTGTTCGCCACGGTCCCGCTCGCGGCGGCCTGGGGCGGGCTGACCGACGTCCAGATCTACCTTGTCGCGGGCGTATACGGGCTGCTGAAGATGACGAGCCTGGCCGGCTTCCCGTCGCTGATTCCCGAGCTCGTGCCGCCCGGCCAGCTGATGGCCGCGAACGCGCTCGAGTCGGTGAGCTTCGGCATAGCCGGCCTTGTCGGCGCGGTCGGCGCCGGCGTGGCGGTAGCGACGGTCGGGCCCGGGTACGTTGTCGCGTTCGACGCGCTGAGCTACCTGCTCTTCGCGGTGTGCCTGGCGGGCGTTCGCACGAATACCCGCCCGCCGCTTCGAAAGCGTGGCGGTGGGCTCGGCCCGGTGCTCCGGCTCGTGGCCCGCGACCCGGTGCTCCGCGCCACCACGGTCATGTTCGTGCTGTTCAACATCGGCGAGGGCGCGCTGCTCGTCGTGCTCCCGGAGCGTGCGGTCGAGTACGGGCTCGGCCCCGGCGGCTACGGCTACCTCCTCGCGGCGGTGACCGGCGGCGAGCTGCTTGCCGCGCTCGTCCTGCTCCGCTGGGCCTGGCGGCCGTCGCTGACCGGCTCGGTGGTGGTGGCCGCGCTGGTCGCCGCGGTCGCGGTCCTCGCCGTTCTGGCACCGTCTCCGTTGGTGGCGGCCGCGGGCCTCGTGGCGCTGGGCGGCTGTGCGGCTGGGATGACGACCTGGGCGCAGACGCTGCGCATGGCCGCCGCGCCGGCTGGCGTACACGGGCGGCTGTTCGCCTTGCTCCGGACGGTGATGCAAGCCGCCCCGCCACTTGGCGCGGTGCTGGCCGCGCGTACCGGCGGCGGCGCCGCGACCGTGCTGGCGATCTGCGCGCTGATGGCGCTGCCCGCGCTCGGGTTCGCCCGCGGCCTCGTCACCGTGGCCGCGCCGGAGCGCGTGCGCGCATGATCAAGGAGATGGACCTCGACTTCGAACGTTGCTACCAGGCCACGCGAAGCCGCGACGCGCGCTTCGACGGCTGGTTCATCGTGGGGGTGCGCACGACGGGCATCTACTGCCGGCCGAGCTGCCCGTCGCCGGTCTGCCCGAAGCCAGCCAACATCACCTTCTACCGCACGGCCGCGGCGGCGCAGCTCGCCGGCCTGCGCGCTTGCAAGCGCTGCCGCCCGGACGCGGTGCCCGGCTCACCGGAGTGGAACACGCGGGCGGACACCGTCGGCCGGGCGATGCGGCTGATCGCCGACGGCGTTGTCGACCGGGAGGGCGTGCCCGGCCTGGCCCGACGGCTCGCGGTCAGCGTCCGACACCTGCACCGCCTGCTCGTCGAGGCGGTCGGCGCGCCGCCGCTCGCGCTGGCCCGGTCGCAGCGTGCCTACCAGGCCAGGGTGCTCGTGGAGACGACGGACATGCCGTTCGCCGAGGTGGCCTTCGCGGCGGGGTTCGCCAGCATCCGCCAGTTCAACGACACGCTCCGCGAGGTGTTCGACGCCACGCCGTCGCGGTTGCGCGCGGCCGTGCGCCGCCGCGGCGACGCACACCCCGGCGGCGGCCTCGCGCTCCGGCTGGCCGTCCGGGAGCCGTACGACCCGCACGGGGTGGTCGCCTGGCTCGGCGCCCGCGCGCTGCCGGGCATCGAGGAGTACACGGACGGCGTGTACCGCCGCACGCTCAGGCTGCCCGGCGGGCCCGGCACGGTGGCGTTGCGCCCGGCGGCCGACCGGGTGGACGCCACGTTTCAGCTCGCGACGGTGGCCGACCTGGGTGCGGCCGTGGCGCGCTGCCGGCGGCTGCTGGACCTCGACGCCGACCCGGGTACGTACGAACCGGTGCTGGCCGCCGATCCGGCTGTCGCGCCGCTCGTGGCGGCGATTCCCGGGCTGCGCATACCGGGCACTGTGGACGGCGCGGAGACGGCGCTGCGGCTTGCGCTCGGCCCGCACACCCGCGCGTTGGGCGGGTTGGACGCCGCTTCCATCGCGGCCGCGGAGGACCTTCCGCTTCCCCCGGCTGTCGCGCGCACGGTGCGGGAGCTGGCCGGCCGGCTGGCGTCCGGCGAGCTGAACCTCGACGAGGGTGCCGACCGCGTCGCGGCCCGGCGCGGCCTGCTCGCGGTGCCCGGCCTCGGCCCCGCCCGGGTCGAAGACATCATGCTGCACGCGCTCGGTGACCCGGATGCGTTTCCCGCCGCGTACCTGCGCGCCGCCGCGGCGGCACAAGGCCTGCCCACCACGGCCACCGCCCTCACCGAGCGGGCCGAGCGCTGGCGCCCGTGGCGCGCCTACGCCGCCCACCTGCTGTGGCGGGCGCACCCACGGTCTTCGACCGTCGGCCGGCGCCGCCGGTCACCGCACTAGCATCAGTTGGCGTGACCACTATCGACTGCCTGTTCTGCAAAATCGTCGCGGGTGACATCCCGGCCGCCAAGGTGCACGAGACCGAGACGACGCTCGCGTTCCGCGACATCGGGCCGAAGGCGGCCGTGCACGTGCTGGTGATCCCGAAGGCGCACCACGCCGACGTCGTCGCGCTCGCCAAGGCGGACCCGGCGCTAGCCGGTGAGGTGCTGACCGCGGCCGCCGCCGTGGCCGAAGCCGAAGGGCTGCTCGACGGCGGCTTCCGGGTCATCTTCAACACCGGGCCGTACGCCGGCCAGGAGGTCTTCCACGTGCACGCGCACGTGCTCGGCGGCGAGCCGCTAGGCCCGATGATCTCGCAGTGAGCGAGCGAGTTGGCGCGGCGGCGTCTGGACGTAGCTTCCGCGAGGCGATGTTCCACGGTGTACGGTCGCGCGACGGCGTGCGGTGGTGGTTGAACTCCGAGTGGTACTGCATCAGCGGCGCGAAACAGGCCGCGGCCGCCGACCGCAGGTAGAGCTCGGCGTCCGGGATCTCGCCGGAGAAGCCGCCGAGGTCCCAGCCCAGAAGAAGATGCCGCCCACGCCCGCGGTCAGCCCCGCTGTGACGGAGGCGCGGCGGTTGTTGGCCGCGTCGCCGCGCGAGCCGTCGAAGTAGCGCAGGTCGTGACCCCACCGGATGCTCGCCGCCATCCGTCTTGAACCCGTCGATCCCGAGGTCCTCGACGAGATAGCGGCACTTTTCAAGCACCAGCGGCCGCTGTCAAGGTCCGTTCGGCGATAAGATCGCCGGGATTTCGGGGAGGGCCGCTATGTCGAAGAAGCTGGCCAGGCTCGCGCAGCGGGTGCAGGCCGAGGCTCGGGTGCCGGCGCTGTCGGTCGCACTGCACCGCGCCGACCGGCCGCTCTGGCAGGTGCAGGTCGGTGCCGCGGGCGCGGAGAGCCAGTTCCGGATCGGGTCGGTGACGAAGACGTTCACCGCGGTGCTCGCGTTGCAGGCCCGCGACGACGGCCTGCTCGACCTGGACGACCCGATCGGCCGCCACCTGGACCTGCCCGCGCACGGCGACCTGCCGGTGCGCCGGCTGCTCTCGCACACCTCCGGGCTGCAGCGCGAGCCGCACGGCGACGTGTGGGACACGCTGCTCGCGCCCGACGCCGACCGGCTGCTCGCCGAGATCGACCGGGCCGAGCGGGTGCTCCCGCCGGCCCGGCGATACCACTACTCCAACCTCGGCATGTCACTGCTCGGCCACGCGGTCGGGCGGCTGCGCGGCGGCACGTGGGGCGAAGTGCTGGAGGACCGCATCCTGCGCCCGCTCGGCCTCTCCGCCACGACGGTCCAGCCCACCGGCAGCGCGGTGACCGGCTACCTCGTCGACGCGTACAGCGACCACGCCCGGCCGGAGCCGTCGACCGACTTCGATGGCGTGGGCCCGGCTGGGCAGCTCTGGAGCACGGCCGCCGACATGGCGCGCTGGGCCGCGTTCCTCGCCGACCCCGCCGCGCTCGACCCGGGCGCCGACGTGCTCGCTCCGTCCACTCTGGACGAGATGCGCTGGCCGCTGACGGCCACCGACGAGGAGGTGTGGACGGCCGGTTTCGGGCTCGGCCTGATCCTGGTCCCGCGGGGCGAGCGGGTCGTACACGTCGGACACGACGGCGCCATGCCCGGCTTCCTCGCCGGCGTGTACGGCCGCCGCGGCGCACCGGTGGGTCTGGGCGACGGCACGCCGCGGGCCATGGGCTGCGCCGTGCTCGGCTCGTCCGGCACCGCGGTCGCCACGTTGGAGCTGCCGCACGAGCTCCTGTCGGCGGCCGTGGAGGAAGACCCGGCCGAGATAGCGCCGTGGACGCCAGGTGAGCCGGCCCCCGAGGCATACCGGTCGGTGCTGGGCCGCTGGTGGGGCGAGGGCTTCGAGTACGTCTTCTTCTGGCGGGACGGTGCCCTGCGGGCGCGCAGCGAGGACGACCCGCCCGGTCGCCCACCGGCCACGTTCGCACCCGTGGCGGACCGTCCCGACGTGTTGCGCGGCGTCTCCGGGCGCGAGGTCGGCGAGCTGCTGCGGCTCACCCGCGACGACGCCGGCGCGGTGGTCCGCATGCACTGGGCCACCTATCGCTTCACCCGCGACCAGCAGACGTTCTCCGGCGACTGAGGGAACCCCGCACCACCCCCGCTGCCTTTGGGATGGTGACGGGGGAGGTGCGGCATGTCGCAACGGGTCAAGGACCTGCTGGACGAGGCGGTCGCCGGGATCGAGCCGCGCAGCCCCGATCCGGTCTCGGCGGTGGTGCGGCGCGGTCGGACCGGGCGCGCGAAGACCGTCGTGGCCGCGGCGCTGGCCGTGGTCGCGGTGCTCACGGGGGGCACCGCGACCGCGACGAGGCTGATGGGAAACGAGAATCCGCCGCCCGAGACGGCCACCGAGACGACGCCCGCCGCCAAGCCCGCCACGCGTCCCGACCGGCCGCCGGTGCCGCGCGAGGTGAAGGGCCGGGTAGTGGCGGGAAACGTGAGCATGGCGGTCCCGCGCGGCTGGCAGGTCTATCCGCCCTACCCCGAGTACACGCCGCCTCCGTCGGAGCCGGGGTGCGGCACCTTTTACCGGCAGACGGTCCTGGTCGGCGAGGGCGGCAACCCTGATGGACCGCCAATCTGGTGCACGACCGGGGAGATCGAGGTCCAGAGTCTCTACGACTTCCGCCCGTACGCCTACGTGGGGTCCGGCGATGCTACAGCGCCTATCGTCCCGCCCCGGATGATGACGCTGGACGGCGGTGAGTCGGGCTGGCTGCGGACGGACACCGACGGCGTGTACTGGCTGGTGCTGCCGTGGTCACGGGTCGAGGTGCGGATCCGTGCCGGCGCGGACCTGCGGCAACAGGTCCTCGACTCCCTCGAGACCGGCCGCTGGGCGCCGGCTGCCCTCGCGCTGCCCAAGCGTGCCGAGTACGCCAAGCTCACGGTCTCGATCGACGCCAAGCGGGCGCGCGAGCACAAGCTCACCGACCAGGCGAAGGTCCGGCGGGCGATGGAGCTGCTGCGCCAGGCGCCCAAGGTGGCGCCGGGCGACAGTTGCGCCCGCCAGGACCAGCCGACCGTGGAATTGGAGATCGGCCTGCCGCCCGGGGTCCCCGCTCCGCCGGATCAGGACTTCGTGAAGAACCCGGTGTTGTCGTCCTTCCTGATCGGTCTTGGGGACGGCTGCCACGAGGTCGTCGCCGAGGAAGGCGGGCGGGTACGCCTCGACGACGCGAGCCTCGCCGAGCTCGGTGACCTCTTCGGGGTGGAGCTGCCGTGACCGGCGAGAGTCGAGGGCCGGAGGGCTTCGCCGAGTTCGTCCGTGACAGGTACACGGCGCTGGTCCGCCACGGGGCGATCCTCACCGGCGACCCCGGTCACGGCGAGGACCTCGCCCAGGAGGCACTCGTCAGGACATACCGCGCGTGGCGGCGGCTGCACCCGGACGGCGACCCCGAGGCGTACACCAGACGGGTGATGGTGCGGGCGGCGTGGCGGGCCGGGCGGCGGCTGTGGCGGCGGGAGGTGCCGACCCACGAGCCGCCCGAGCGCGCCGGCGCCGACCCGTACGACGGCGCGGACATCGCCCACCTCGTGCTCCAGGCGCTGCGGACGCTCCCGGCCCAGCAGCGCGTGGTGCTCGTGCTGCGCTACTGGGGAGGCCTGTCCGAGCAGGAGATCGCGGCGGAGCTGGGCTGCTCGGCGGGCACGGTGAAGAGCCGGGCCAGCCGGGCGGTCGCCACGCTCCGGCGCGGCGGTGGGCCGCTGGCCGACGCGTTCGTCACCGCGGACATCCGGTAACCGCCACTTCGTCCGGTTCGGAAATCCGCAACCAAACCGCCCTCGTGCGCGGAAATGGGCGCGGTGGTCAGGGCGTTGAGCCGATACGATGGTGTAGTTCCGCACGTCGTGCCACAGGGCGCGGCACCGAGACCGAGAGCAGGTGGCGTTGGCCCGCGGGCCGATCTATGACCACGACATCCCCCACCGAGCAGACCCGCGTGCAGACCAAGATCACGGTTCCTAACTCGCAGATCATGGTAAACCTGCTCGGCGCCGGGGATGAGATTCTCCGGCTCATCGAGCGTTCTCTCGCGAGTGACGTGCACGTGCGGGGCAACGAGATCACAGTCACCGGGGCCCCGGCCGACAACGCACTGGCCGAGCGCCTCTTCACCGAGCTGCTCGAGTTGATCGAAAAGGGTGAAACACTGACCACCGACGCTGTCCGGCGCACCGTCGGCATGCTCGAGCAGGGCACGGCCGAGCGGCCCGCCGAGGTCCTCACGCTCAATATCCTGTCCCGGCGCGGGCGGACCATCCGACCCAAGACGCTGGGGCAAAAGCGCTACGTCGACGCGATCGACGGGCACACGATCGTCTTCGGCATCGGCCCCGCCGGCACGGGTAAGACCTACCTGGCCATGGCGAAGGCCGTCCAGGCGCTCCAGGCCAAGCAGGTCAACCGGATCATCCTGACCCGGCCGGCCGTCGAGGCCGGTGAGCGGCTCGGCTTCCTGCCCGGCACGCTCTACGAGAAGATCGACCCTTACCTGCGGCCGCTCTACGACGCGCTGCACGACATGCTCGACCCCGAGTCGATCCCCCGGCTGATGCAGGCCGGCACGATCGAGGTCGCGCCGCTGGCGTACATGCGGGGTCGCACGCTCAACGACGCGTTCATCATCTTGGACGAGGCGCAAAACACCACGCCCGAGCAGATGAAGATGTTCCTGACCCGGCTCGGCTTCGGTTCCAAGATCGTAGTCACCGGTGACGTCACGCAGGTCGACCTGCCCGGAGGCACCACGAGCGGCCTCAAGGTCGTCCGGGGGATCCTCGAGGGCGTGGAAGACGTCCACTTCGCGCAGCTGGGCAGCTCAGATGTGGTGCGCCACAAGCTGGTCAGCGACATCGTCGACGCGTACGCCCGGTATGACGCGGAGCGCGAGACGCAAAATGTGCACGCGGTGCCCGACCGCACCGCCCGCGCCGGCCGTCGCCGGTAGTCCGTCTCCTGGGGGAAAGCACGTTGTCCATAGAGATCGCCAACGAGTCCGGTGTCGACGTCGACACCGACGCCGTGCTGGCGGTGGCCCGGCACGCGCTCGACGAGATGGGTGTCAACCCGCTCGCCGAGCTCTCCGTCCTGCTCGTCGACGTCGACTACATGACCGAGCTCAACCACCGCTGGATGGGCAGCGACGGCCCGACCGACGTGCTCGCCTTCCCGATGGACGAGGGGAGCGTCGACCACGGCCCCGGCGAGGCCGGCGCGGGTGAGCCGGCGCTGCTCGGCGACATCGTGCTGTGCCCGGAGGTGGCGGCCAAGCAGGCGGCCACGGCCGGCCACTCGGCGGCCGACGAGCTCCACCTGCTGACCGTCCACGGCGCCCTGCACCTCCTCGGCTACGACCACGCCGAGCCGGAGGAGGAGCGGGAGATGTTCGCGCTGCAGGCCCGGCTGCTGTCCAGCTGGCGGGCCTCCCGAGTCCAGTGAGCGAGCGAGCTGGCGCGGCGGCGTCTGGACGGAGTCGCCCCGCCGACGTAGTCGGGGTTTCGGGGTGGCGGAGGAAGACGTCGCCTTCAGCGCCGCGTGAGCGAGCGAACCAGGTGGCAGGGTGCGAGCGAGCTGGCGCGGCGGCGTCTGGACGGAGTCGCCCCGCCGACGTAGTCGGGGTTTCGGGGTGGCGGAGGAAGACGTCGCCTTCAGCGCCGCGTGAGCGAGCGAACCAGGTGGCAGGGT